>Ga0209009_1000053_pt1 | contig 52295 bp, 46 predicted proteins | sample BlaSpr_A8_OM3_M2_FD_187979 | JGI IMG/M metagenome (GOLD analysis project Ga0209009, IMG submission 187979) | Forest soil microbial communities from Thunder Bay, Ontario, Canada - Black Spruce, Ontario site 2_A8_OM3_M2 (SPAdes) (version 2) | ecosystem: Environmental > Terrestrial > Soil > Boreal... | reverse complement strand
TCGACCAGTTCCCGGCCATCGACGTCAGGCAGCTTGAGGTCGATGAGGATCAGCGCCGGCACCCGGTCACGGACGAACGCATTCGCCTCCTCCCCGGTGCGGGCGTGCTCGAGCGGGATTCCGTCGCGGCGAAGCTGCAGCACGTACAGCGCCGCAACGTCCGCATCGTCCTCGATCAGCAGGACCCGCCGCTCCCTCGCCACACCAGCGACACTAAGAGAGCAAGCTTGCGAGAGGCATTGCGTGAGCTTGGGACGGGTCAGCCAGCGGCGGCTTGATCAGGCGGCGGTCGCATGCGATTTCGCGCCGTACGGTACGCGTCATAGGCGCAGAAGGCCCACAACCCAAGCCCCCCAAGGTCCAGGGGAATGCCAATTGGTGCGAGGATCACGCTGAGATCCATTTCCGTCCCGATGACGATCGGCGCGACGATCGCGGCGAAGAACGCCAGGCCTTTAACGGGCGCGCCGGCATACCAGTGGCCCAGCCCGGGAACGATCGACAGACGCGCCGCGCGCCCCGGGCTGATCGGTCGCTGCTTCGCAAACTTGCGAGTGCCGTCGATGATCTCGCCTCGGACCGGCTGCACCTTGAGCTGGGCGCCACATTGCGGACAGAACAGCGCCTCCGCCGGCACCGGGCTCTCGCAGCGCGAACAGGTCTGCATGGAGCAAGCGTACATCGTTAAATCAGGGGATTGCGGGGATTCCCCGCATGTAGCATTACCGACGGTGCCGGCACCCGAAAAGGCTTCGGTTTCGATCACGGTTCAGATCCGCGATGGGATCGCTCGCATCACGCTGGATCGCCCACCACTGAACGTGCTCGACGTCGAGATTCTGCGACGGCTCAATGACGCGCTGCGCGAATGCGACGCACGCTCGATACGGGTCGTGGTGCTCAGCAGCGCCCTCCCCCGCTCCTTTTCCGCCGGCGTCGAGGTGCGCGATCACAAGGCGGGCCGGCTGGAAGCGATGCTGTCGGAAGTCCGCGAAAATGCGCGACTCTTGCTGACCCTGAAGCCGGTGACGATCGCCGCCATTCATGGGTCGACGGTCGGCGGCGGGGCGGAGATCGCGCTGCTCTGCGACGTGATTCTGGCCGGCGACGACACGGTATTTGGCTTCCCGGAAATCAAGCTCGGCGCCTTCCCACCGGTGGCGGCCGCCTGCCTTGCCGAGATCTGCGGCGGCCCGCGGGCGATGCAGTTGTTGTTGGGCGAGTCCGTCACCGCGGCCACGGCGGAGACCTTCGGGCTGGTGTCCCAGGTCGTGCCAACGGCCCAGCTCCCGGAGACGGTCGACCGCATGGCGGCCGAGCTGGCCGCACGCAGTGGGGTGGCGCTTCACGCCATCACCCGCGCCACGCGCGCACTGCGAGCGCCCGCGCTGCTGCAACGGCTCGATGCCGCGATCGCGACCTACCGGGCGACGGTCGGCCCCTCGCGCGATGCCGAGGAAGGGATCAACGCCTTCCTGGAAAAACGCGCGCCTGCCTGGAGCCACCGCTGACCGGCAAGCGGCGCTCACTGGCAGAGGCGATCGCCGAGCAGGTTCATGACGGCGATGCGGTCGCGCTCGGACTGGCGCTCGAATCCGGCATTCCGTTCGCCGCCGTGCACGAGATCATCCGCCAGCGGCGAAAGGACCTGACACTCATCGGGCCGATCTCCGACATGGCGTTCGATCAGCTGATCGCCGCCGGCACGGTGGCGAAGGTGATCGCCGCCTGGGTCGGAAATGTCGCGGGTGGATCGGGCTACGGATTTCGGCGGGCCTACGAGCAGGGGCAGCCCCGGCGGATCGTGATGGAAGACCATACCAACTTCACCGTCGGGCTGGCGCTCAAGGCGGCGGCGATGGGCCTTCCCTACCTCCCGACCTTCACCGGGTTCGGCGGCGATATCGTGCGGGGCCATCCACGGATTCGGCCGGTCGAGGATCCGTTCGGTGGACCGGGCCTGGTTGGCGTCGGTGCCATCAAGCCGGATGTTGCGATCATCCACGTCCAGCGGGCCGATGCCTCCGGTAACGCGCACCTCTGGGGCAACCTCGGCCTCACGGTCGAAGCCGCTTATGCGGCGCGTCGCACCATCGTCGTCTGCGAGGAGATCGTCCCGGATCACGTGATCCGCAGCGATCCCAACCGGACCCTGATTCCCGGATTTCTCGTCACCGCCGTCGTCGAGGAGCCCGGTGGGGCGCTCCCCTCGTCGGTGCAGGGCTACTGGCGTCGCGACTTCGAGACCTTCCTCCACTATCACGGGCTGTCAAAAACGGCCGAGGGATTTCAGTCATGGCTCAAGGAGTGGGTCCTTGACCTTCCCGATCGGCCGGCATACCTGCGGCACATGGGCGACGCGGCCCTCGAGCGCCTGCGGGTGACCGGTCGCCGGCTCGCTGCCGCCGCAAATTTCGCGCCATGATCGCGACCTACACCCGCAAGGAACTGATGGTGGTGGCGGCCGCCCGCGAAATCCGGGATGGCGAGGTCGTCTTCGTCGGGATGCGCCTGCCACTGCTCGGCTTCGGACTGGCCAAGGCGACCCACGCCCCGACCGCGGTCGGCCTGTTCGAGAACGGCGTCATCCGCGATCGGCCGGCCGAGTCCTTCATTTACACCATGGGCGATCCACCCAATATCGTCGGGGCGATCGCCTGCCTCGGACTCAACGACGTGATGAGCCTGCTGCAGCAGGGGCGGGTCGACGTCGGCTTCATCGGCGGCGCGGAGATCGACCCGCGCGGCAACCTCAACACCACTCGCACCAGCGGCAGCGGCTCCCTGGTCCGTCTCCCGGGGAGCGGCGGCGGCGGCGATATCGCCTCGCTGGCAGGGCGGACGGTCTTGATCATGGAGCACGAGCCGCGCCGTTTTCGCGAGCGCGTCGATTACATCACATCACCGGGACACTTCCCCGGGCGACGTCGCGGTGGTCCCGCCACCCTGATCACGACGCTGGGGGTCTTCGACCTTTCGCGCGGACAGGTTCGGGCGGTCAGCTTGCATCCGGGCGTGACACCGGCGCAGGTGCGCGACGCGACCGGCTTCACGATAGCGATCGACGAGTCGGTCCCGGCAACCACGCCACCCTCCACGGATGAGCTCGCTTACATCCGCCACGCCGACCCAGAGGGTTTCTGGACTGGCGAGCCCAGGAAGAGTGCATGATGGGACTGGCAGCCGTTTGGTCACCGACCGACCAGCAGGCACGCGAGAGCCGGCTCTGGCGCTTCATGCACGAGCTCGATTGCAGAAGCTACTCGGAGCTCTGTCAGAAGGCGGCTGGGAATCCGCCCTGGTTCTGGGATGCGCTGGTCAAGGAGCTCGGCATCATCTGGTCCACCCCCTACGACCAGGTGATGGACACCTCACCAGGCATTCCCTTGACCAGGTGGTTCCCCGGCGGGCTGTTGAACGCGTACGAGTCGGCGGTAGTCCGGCACCGTCGGTCGGATCCAGACCGGATCGCGATCATCGGCGAGACCGAGGCCGGGACCTCGAGGCAGCTGACGTATGTGCAACTCGATGAGATGGTCGAACGTGTTGCGGCCGGACTCCACGAGATCGGCGTCGAGCGTGGGATCGCGGTGGGACTCTACCTGCCGCTGGTCATCGAGAACGCGGTGGCCTTACTCGCCTGTACCAAGCTGGGCGCGATCGCCGTGCCGCTCTTCTCGGGATTCGGCGCGGAGGCGATCCGCCAGCGCTTGTCCGATGCGCAGGCGCGCGTGGTGATCACGGCGGACGGCGCAATCCGGCGCGGCCGGCCGGTCTCGATGAAACCGATCGCCCTGGAGGCGGCCGCTGGGCTCCCACACCTGGAGCGGCTCGTCGTGGTTCGGTGCGCGGGTGTCGAGACGGCGGCGCCCGACAGCCGCGAGGTCGCATGGGAGGATCTCGACCAGCCGTCCCGGCCGCCGGTGCCGACGCAGGCGATGCGACCGGACGAACCCCTGTTGCTCCTCTACACGTCGGGCACGACCGGCCGCCCAAAGGGGACGGTCCATGGGCATGCGGGTCTCCCGATCAAAGCCGCGCAGGATTGGGCCCTGGGGATGGACGTCCGGCCGGGTGAGCGCGTGATGTGGGTCACCGACATGGGCTGGGTGATGGGGCCGCTGCTCGTCTATGGCAGCCTGATGCTGGGCGCCACGGCGGTCCTCTACGACGGGGCTCCCGATTATCCGGAGCCGCGGCGCGTCTGGGACGTGGCGGACCGTCACAACGTGACGCACCTGGGCATCTCCCCCACCCTCACCCGCGTCCTGATGGCGTCGGGCGACCGGGCCGCCCCGGGCCGACCGGTCGCCGGGTTGCGCGTGCTGGCCTCGACCGGTGAGCCCTGGACCCCCGAAGCCTGGACCTGGCTCTTCGATACCGTCGGCCGGGGACGGCTTCCGATCATGAATTACTCCGGAGGGACTGAATGCGGTGGCGGCCTGCTCTCGGGTAACTTCCTCACCCCTTCCAAGGCGGGAAGTTTCGCTGGGCCGATCCCCGGCATCGATGCCGCCGTCTTCAACGACCGGGGTCAGCCGGTTACGGGCGAGGTGGGCGAGCTGGTCATCCGCCAGCCGTACCTGGGCATGACGCTCGGATTCTGGAAGGACCCACAGCGGTACCTCGAGACCTACTGGTCGCGCTGGCCCAACATCTGGGTGCACGGCGATTGGGCGATGGTCGACGCGGATGGGCTCTGGTACATCCTCGGGCGGTCGGACGACACCATCAAGGTCGCGGGCAAACGGGTGGGACCAGCCGAGGTCGAAGCCGCCGCGCTCGATGGCACGGCCGCCGCGGAAGCGGCGGCGGTTGGCGTACCCGACCCGATCAAAGGTCAGTCAGTGGTGGTGTTCACCGTGGCTCGCCCAGGGGCCGACCCGACGTCCATCCCGAGCGCCGTGTCTCGCAGCATCGAACGGTTGCTGGGCAAACCGTTCAAGCCCGCGGCGGTGCACGTCATCCCGCGCCTGCCCAAAACACGCAATGGAAAGATCCTCCGGCGCGTGATCCGCAATGTCTTCCTCGGCGACCCGCCGGGCGACCTCTCATCGATCGACGATATGAGCTCCCTGGAACCGATTCGCCGCCTCGGTGGCAAGCGCTAGTAGCGGAAGTACTCGCGCAGGGGGAGATTACTCGCCCAACCGGCAGCCGCGAGGTGGCCCAGGTGAAAACCGTCTTCGATGGTGCGCAGCAGGCCGTAGTGATTCTCAGCGGCGCCCGAGCGGAAGCCGCTATTCGCATTGGGGGCGATAACCAGCGTGGCGACGTGTCCGCCCCAGCTGCCGCTGCAGCAGCCGGCGTTGGTCGAGCCCTCGTCCCAGGTGATGAACAGCACCCCACCGTTTCGGAACGCGGCCGAGCCGGTGATCGTCGGCACGACGCTACGCAGCCAGGCGTCACCGGTGCCGACCGGACAGTCGTGCGTGTCGTTGCACATGTTGGGCGTGATCCACACGAAGTCGGGCACGCGGCCGCTGCTCATGTCGATCCAGAACTGCGTGAAGGGCGCGACGTGGGCTGCGCACCGTGCCGGGTTGTTGCGGATGTCGTTGAAGTACATGAACGGGTTGTGCTTCATCGCATAGTTGCCCGACGAAGCCCCCATGTAGCACGGCACCGGCATGTCCTCCATGTACGCCTTCCATGACCGACCGCTCGCTTCGACCTGGTCCGCGATGTTGGTCGCGCTGACAAAGCAGTTGGTGCAGTCACTTGCTACGCCGAACGTGCTGCCTGCGGTGAGGGCGAGGTAGTTGGGCAGGCTCGGATGGGATGCCCCGTAGTAATTGGTCGCGAGGCCATATCTGCTGACCAGCCCGTTGGTATAGGGGGCGGCTGGATTACCGATCACGCCGTTGTATTCGTGGTTTTCCATGACGATTACGAAGACATGGGAGAAAGACGGAACAGTGGCGGGGGCTGGCGATGGCGGTGCGGCTGCCGCTCCGCTGACCGGGGCGGCCGCGCCCGCCGCCGGAGTCAATGTCGCGCTGGGTGTCGCGTTGGCGAGTGCGATCCGCGTGGCGCGCCTGGCCTGGAGGTCGGCATCGTCACTGGTGGTCTGGGCGGGATAGGTGGTCGCGGGAGCGATCGAGGCCGTCGGGTTATTCCGAAGCACCATCAGGGTGGGGACGGCCATCACCACGCCGGCGCCGACGATGATGATCGCGGCTATCAGGCCCAACCCTCGCATGCCACGATTGACGCGATCGCCCATTGCCTCTTGCGATTTGCACGTAGCGTGATACAACCCGACGTGAATCCTTCTGGCGGGTTGGAACGTTGTAGGGAGTAGGAGAAATCTGATGAAGCCCCTGAATGCCGAGCTCGCCGCCCGCGCCTGGGAATTCGCCCAGGGTCTCGACCCGGAAGAGTATCGCCGGCTCCAGTCGGAAGTGCGTTCGGCATGGCCCGCCACCACCAAGCTGCAGGGCCTCGACTTCGACCGGGCCTTCCTGGCCTTCATCGCCGAGCGCTGGATCGATAAAGCGGCGTAGAGGGCTACGCTGCGCCTGGTCCGCAAGCACGCCTGAACTCAGGCGTTACTCGGGCTAGGCACCGGACATGTCGATTAATGATGGCCTGGCGCTGATCCGCCGGCATGACTTCGAAGGCGCCCTGCCATTGCTGGCCGCCGAGGTCCGCAAGCGTCCGGACGACGCCTATGCGGCCTATTACCTCGCCTACGCATTCGTCGGCGCCCAGGACCCCCAGCCGGCGGTGACCCTGCTCGCCAAGATCATCGAGGTCCATCCGGACTTCACCGATGCGCGCAGCCTGCTTGGCCTGGCACGCATCCGGATTTCCGACTTTGTCGGGGCGACCACCGAGTACGAGACGGTGCTGGCCCGTGAACCGAAGAATGCCGCCGCGCTGCTGGGCCTGGGCATGATCGCCTACTGGAAGCGAGAAACGGCGGTCGCCGAAGACTACCTCGATCGCGCCTTGCGCGGCGACCCCGCTGCTCGCGATGCCCTGGTCTTCAAGGCCGACCTGCGCTACGCGGCCGGCGACGTGACCGGAGCGGTGATGCTGCTGCGAGACGCCAAACGGCTGCGCCGGCCGGCGCTGCCCGAGATTGCCGATGCGGAAATCGCTGATCGGCTGCTGCGGTATGAAGCGGCGCTCCAGCCGATCCGGCGGGCCCGCGGCGGCCTGCCCGACATGCCCGGCTGGGTCCTCTGCGTGCTGGGCGTGACGCTGGCGCTCAGCTTGATGGCGGCGGCCGGCCTCCCGGGGGCGTGGAACGGCATGCGGCATTACCAGGACGGCAAGGCGCGGCTCGTCACGTTGGACTATGCCGGCTGCGCTTCCGAGATGGAACAGGCGGTGGAGTCGGTACCCAACTCCCCAAAGGTCTGGGCATATGAGGCGTATTGCTTCCTGCTCGACAAGGACACCAAGGCCGGGCTCAGCGCCTGGTACACGGCGCGCAGCTACGATCCGGCGATCACCCTCGACACGCAGTCCGACCAGCTCGCCCTGCTGGCCAAGATTCGGGCGGCCAATACCCCGCCAAAGGTGACGGCCAAATGAGCGGGGCCGTCGATCCCATCCAGGAAGATTTGCCGTTCGAGACGACGGCTACGCCGCCCGCGTCGGCCGACACCCCAGCCTGGGTCGCGGCGCGACCCAAGGCTGACCTACCTCCGTCGATCTATGACCAGCTGTTGACGCGGCTGCGGGCCATCCCATGGGCTCGCTGGCGGGCGGCCGCGACGCCGGCTCTGAAGTCGGGCGCCGAGCAACTGGGCGCCGCCGCAAAGGTCGCCGTGACTCGAGGCGGCGGCGTCGCCCGCGTCGCGGTCAAGCGCGGAGCGCCCTACACGGTTCGGCTGGCCAAGGCCACCGCGCGAATCAGCCTGATCCGCGCCTTTCCCCTGCTGATCGCCCGCACCATCCACCTCTTCGGCTTCCCCGCGGTGGTGCTCCGGACGGCGATCCAATTCGCGGTCGCGCACCGCGCCGGCCTCGCCATCGACGAGGTCACCTATTTTGTCGTCGACGACCCAGCCGGGTACACCGTCTACGAAGCGCCACCATGGCTCGGGACGGCGATCTCGATCGCGTACATTCCGACACTCGCGCTGTTCATCCTCGCGATCCTGTGCCTGGCACCCGCACTGGCGCCGCGCACGGTGCTGCAGCTGCCCACCACCTGGGTGACGGGCGTCCAGCTCTGGCTCGGACTGGCGTTCGCCGCCCATGCCCTCCCGTCCTACGAAGAGGCGGGCCCGGTCGCGGAACAGGCGCGGGTAGGGGTGGTCAAGGCTGACCCAGTCTCCGTGTTCTGGTTGATCCCCGCGCAGATCGTCGCCATCCTCACCCGCTTCGGCGGCATCGCGCCGGCGGTCGTCGGCGTGCTGGCCTGCTGGTGGCTGGCGACGGCGATCTTCCACTAACGAGGCGCAGCGGTGCGCCGCCTGCCTTTTCCTGTACGCTTCCCCGGTGGCCAGCAGCCGCTCCCTGGGGGTGCTGTTCAGCCTGCTTGCGACTTTCCTGATCGCCGGGTGCGGCGAGGACACGGGCGCCGCCCCACCCCTTCAAGCCAGCGTGTCATCATCGGTAGGCTGCAAGAGCGGTCAGGGGTACCAGCACACGACGCTTGGCTACCATCTCTGCTTCCCCGACGGCTGGACTGCGCGCGATTACACCGCTGAGCCCGGGTCCGGCGGCGCCGTGAGCGTGGTCGCGTTTGGCACGCCATCGACCGTGCCCGCGCACGTCCCGGTGTCGGGCACGTTTACGCCGCCGATCGAGATCCGGGTGGTCGCGGGACCCAAAGACCAGGCGGAAACCAGCCTCGCCGGGGGGAACCAGGTAACCCAAACCACGGTGGCGGGCGTCAAAGCCGACCGGATCGTGGTGGCCGATTCCGGTCCCGCCAACGGGGCGGTCATCGTGGTCTTCGAGCACCAAACCAACACCTTCGAGATCGACGAGGCACCGGGCGGGACCTATGACGCGGCCTTCCAGCAAATGCTGGACAGTTTTTCGTTTCCCGCCAGCTGATTCGATCTAGCTGGCCGCCGCGGTCTGCTGCTTTAGATCCCGGGAACGTTGGGATTTTCGTCCGAACCCGGCGGCAGGATCGCCTGGGTCCACCGGTCGACGATCATGCGCCCGCCACGTGAGCCTTCTTGTGGCTCGGCGTCGTGTGATTCCGGTCTCGGCTTTTTAGACCGCCGCTTCTTGACCCGTCCCTCGGAGGTCCAGTCATTCTCCGCCACAGCTCCTAATATGCGCGTCACCCGACCGACGCCCGCCGACGACTCTGTCACAAATGGTGGAGGCCGGAGTCAAATCCGGGTTGGCGCGTTCCGTGCGCCGGGCTCCGGCCGGCTGGTGGAGGCGGCGAGAATCGAACTCGCGTCCGAAGCAGCGTCCCGCAAGACATCTACGAGCGTAGTCCCGGATTTGATCTCACCCTGGCGTCTCCCCTGGGACCGGATCCGCCAGAGCCAGTCGCGGTAAGAAGTCCCTCCGGCGGCCGCGACGCCCGCCGGAAGCGAGTCAGCGGAGTTTACGCCGGCGACCGCTCCTGCTGACCGAGAGCGGGCCGGCGCCGGGGATAAATCCCCGGTTGACTACGCTACTTACGCAGCGTAAGCCAGTTGACGATTGGCGTTTATAGCCTTGCCGCTTTTACGTGCTCGGCGACACGGCCCGCCATCTTGCAGACCACTACCCCGTCGAGACCTGGCGCCCCCGCCAGTCTGTCGGAGCACCGTTATTTTACCCCCGCCACAGACCGCGAAACGCCTGTCGCAGGATCGCCGAACTTGGGCGGATGTATCTTCAGGGAGCATGCGCACCGCCGCTCGGTTCGATCTGAAGACCCCGGCCCGCCTCATTGGTTACCTCGTCTTGGGAGGTTTGGGATCGGTCGCCTTGCTGGTCCCGCTGGCCGGCGTCCTCAGTTATCTCGCCGTGCCCTTTTATCCGGTTCTGCTCGGCTGGTTCCTCTACGGCGGACTCCTGGCCGTAACCCGACACCTGCGCATGGCCCGGATCTACCTCTTCGCCAACCTTGGGATTCTGGTCGCGACTCTGATCGCCTCTGCCGCAAGCTTGATCAGGATTGCCGTCTCAGCCCAGCAGCCCGACACGGCGCTTACCGCGCCGCTCTACCTGGCGCTCGTGCTCGTCGGCCTAGGGGTGGGCTCGGCGTTCGGCGCTCGTCGGCGTAGGCCGACAGCTCAATCGCACTGACCGGTTCGGACTACGGGCTGAGGGCGGCGTTGACGCCGGTTGTTGTCTGCCCGGCGGTCAACGTGATGACATCGGCCGCCCCCTGGTTGGGCTTGTTGTTTGCCCACTGCGTCGTATGCCCTCCGCCGCGACAGTCGAGGAAGTTGACGTTGTAACCAGCCGGCGGTAGCGAACCGATCCGATAGGTACCGTCAGCCGCCGTTGTCGTAGTGTCAATCAAGGGCGCCGCCCCTGCCGCATAAACGTCGACACAGATCCCTGGCAGCGGCGTTCCGGTTCCGGCGTCGGTAACCGTCCCGGCGACTGCGCCACCACTCGCCAGTGTTGCGTTGATACCAGTCGTAGAGTTGGGGGCGGTGACGGCAACCGCGCTCGCCGTCGACGGATCCGAAGAGCCGTTGAAATACTGCAGTTGGTGAAGGCCACCCGTGCAGTCGTCGAAGCTCACCGTGTAGCTTCCCGTCGCGATTCCAGGGATCGAATAGTTTCCCGCAGAATCGGTCACCGTACCGAGCGGCTGGGCGATGCTCGTCCCGTTCGGCTGAGCGTCGACGCAGATGTTGGGTAGCGGCGAGCCGGACGCACTGGTCACGGTCCCAGCGATCGAACCACCCGAGGCCAGCGTCGCATTGATGCCGCTCGTGGTTGCGCTCGGCGCCACCGTCACGGAGGTTGCCGTCGAGCTGTCAAGGGCGTTGCTGTACCACTGGTGAACGTTCCCCTGCGTGGCCGTGCTGCAGCTCCGGAAGTCTACGAGGTAACTGCCGCCGGTGAGTCCCTTGATCGCGTAGCTGCCCGACGGGTCGGTGGTCGTTGATGTCTGCGCGCCCGTCGTCGTTGATTGCGCCGACACGCACAAGTCGGCGACTGGATGGCTCGATGCGTCGATGACCGTGCCGGTGATCGACCCGTTGGTCGTCAGCGCCGCATTGATCCCGGTCGTCGCGCTGCCGGCCGTCACGTGCACGGCCGTCGCCGACGAGAAGTCCGGCTGTCCGTTGAACCACTGCGACGCGTGCACGCTACCCAGGCAGTCGGTGAAGTTCACCTTGTAATCGCCGGTCGCCAGCCCAGTCACGGTATAACGTCCGGAGCCGTCGGTTGTGCCCGTGGCCGCATCGTTCTGGTTCAGGTCCTGAACACCCACGCAGACGTTGGCGACGGCGCTGCCTGCCGCGGTGACCGTACCGGCGATGGTCCCCCCGGTCAGCAGCTGGCCATTGACGCCGCCAACCGTCGTCCCTGCTGTCACGCTGACCGCGTTGGCGGCTGCCTGACTGTTCTGACCGTTGTACCACTGGGGGATGTGATTGCCGCCCGAGCAGTCGACGAACTCGACGCTGTAGCTACCCGTCGCCAACGAGGAGATCGCGTACGCGCCGGACGAGCCGGTGGCAGTCGAGACGACGCCGCTACTCCCGCCGTTGACGGGCTGGGCAGCGGCGCACGCGCCCGCGAGCGGATGACCTACCCCGTCGGTGACGGTCCCCGTGATCGCCGCACCCGTGGCCAGCTTCGCATTGATCCCGCTCGTGGTGACCCCATTGGTCAACGTAAGGAGGTCGGCTGTGCTGCCCGACGCCTTGCCGTTGTACCACTGGGGCGCATGATTGCCGCCGTTACAGTCCGTGAACTGGACAATGTAGGAGCCGCCAGGTAGTGCATCCAGCGCGTAGGTCCCGGTCGAGCTCGTGTTCCCGCTGGCAACTACGGTCGCGGACTTCGCGTTGAAAACTGCGACGCACATTCTGTTGAGCGGTGCCCCGGCCGTGTCGGTGACCGTCCCGGTGATGGTCGCGCCCAGGATTAGCGTGGCGTTGATGTTCGGTGTGTTGCTCCCGGACGTCACGACGACAGGGCTGGCGGAGTTCGACGTGCTGGCTCCGCTGTAGTACTGGCCGAGGTAGTCGGTCGCCGGGCAATCGGAGAACGACACCAGGTAGCTGCCGGTGGGCAGTCCGCCGACGCTATAGATCCCGCTTCGTCCCGTGCTCATCGAATCGGCGGCGTGGCCGCGATTGTCCTGGGCGTGGACGCAGATATTCGCGAGCGGGCTGCCGCCGCTGTTGGTGACCAATCCGGTGATGGTGCCGCCGGTGCCCAAGCTCGCATTGATGCCGGAGGTCGTCTGCCCCGCCGTCACCGACACTGAATCTGCATCACCCAGGACCGGCTTTCCATTGAACCACTGGGTCAAGTGCGTGCCCGCTGCGCATTCCTCGAAGCGAACCTGATACGCGCCTGGAAGCAATCCGGTGATGGTATAGCTGCCTTTGCTACTGGTCGTGACGGTCGTAACTGCGTTCCCGAACGGATCGGTCGCGGCAGCGCAGATACCACCGATGGGACTTCCTGACAAGTTGGTGACGTTCCCCGAGATGGCGCCGGTACTGGATGTCCCAGAGGTCGTCCCGGCCGGGCTGACCCGCTGCGGGGGTAGCGCCACTCCGGTAGGGGTTTTCAAACCCGTCTTCGACATGGTTGTTGGTTGAGGAGGGCCGTTCGCGCTCGATGCCGAGCGTGCAGAGCCTAATGCAGCAATGACGATCGGAAGGTGCTGCAGTCTGCAGATCGTCGCGATCCGAGGAGGTGCGGGTGGCAGTGCGATGCGTGGCACCCGGCGGCTGCCAGACTGGTGTAGGAGGAAGGCCAGGCCCAACGTCGCTGCGCCGCCCGGCCCCAGGACGTCGCTCGCCGACAGGCAGGAGGCATCGTTGCCGATCGTCGTGTCAGCGACGACCGAATTGCGGGTCACCCGGACTCCCAGGCTAGGAAAGCCGGCCTCCTCGTAGGAGTAATCGAGCTCGTCACCCGTCTTCATCATCCCGTTGATGGTCACGTGGTAAGCCGGCGCAAAGGATGGGACCAGCGGATCCCGCCCCGAAGCACAGCAGATCTCAACCACGAACGAGTTTGAACCTACCGTCCGGCCATGCATGTCAGTCGTCGGCGCGTGGCCCGTCTGGGCGCACTTGAAGTCCGGACTACCTGGGATCCAATAGGTCTTAAAGCGATGGGTGATCCCAGTCGAGGCGACTGCGACAGAATTCTGAATGGCGGAGCCGTCCCAATCGAAGTCCAGCGTTTCCAGGCCTCGCCAGGTCCCCGCGTAGGGCACGTGACCGTCGCCGCCAAACCGGCTCTGCACCCTGGTGATCGCCACTTGCAGCGGCGAAAGGGACAGACTAGGACAGTTCGGCTCGACCACAGATGCGGCCAGGTAGGGTGTTCCGTCGACTGGAAGCTGGGGATCGACTAGTAGCGCCTGGGGGATCCATCCCTTCACCTCGACCGTAAAGTGGGTCACGATATGAGCGGTGGTGGTGACTGTAACGCTCGCCCCGTCGAACTTCGTGATCGTCACCGTGATGGTGTACGTCCCCGAAAGCGTGTAGGTATTGGTCCCCTGGACCGATCCACCGGAGGCGGTCGCGATGATTTGACCGGTCGACGTATGACCGTCACCCCAGCTGATCGTCGCTCCGTAGTCCGAGGCATTACCGGTCGCCTGCGAGTCCGTAAAGTTCGCGACCGTCGCGGTGAGCGGTCCGCCGCTCCGGCCGTTGACGGGGACTCCGGTTGCCGTCAGGACCGAGATGGTCCCTCCGCCGGTTGCCGGCGTGGCTCCGAATTCGACCGATCCAATGTCGCACCGGGCGGCGCTGACCGTGAACGGCCGCGCCCCCCCGCGCTGGTCGGTGGTAGGTGGCGGACAAGTGGGGTTGGCCGTGTCAATTACAGGGCTGCCGGAAACTGGGGACTCGGTGAGCGTCGGCCCACCGTTGTTCTGAAGCGCGCCCACTCCTGGATCGGTGGCGCTCAGGTCGACCGTGCCGGTAAAGGAGCACGTCGTGCCGCTGTCGAGGTTATAACCTCCATCAACAATGGCGCCGGTGCAGTTCGTCGCCGGATTGCCGGCAATGATGCTGTTGGAGGCGGTGAGGGCGGAGACTGGGGAGTTGAACAGCGCACTCCCCGACAATGCCGTGTTTCGGTCGATCGTGCTGAAATCGAGATGGCCTGCCGATTGTCCACCGACCGCGAATCCCCCACCAATAGTCGTGACCCCACCTGATGCTGTCGCGGAGTTTCCGCTGATGGTGCTGTTGCTGATCGAGGCCGAATCCCCTCCGCTGAGGTCGATCCCGCCTCCGCGACTAAAGACCGATCCAGCATCGGCATTGTTGCCGTCGACGGTCGAGTTGAGCATGTTGATGAGGCTGCTGCCGCCGCTGCTCGAGATCCCGCCGCCTCGCGCAAAGGTAGGGGCACTCGCCGAGTTGGCGCTCACCGTCGAGTTGATAAATGAGAGTGTGTTCCCGCTATTCCCGGCGTCGGCGATTCCGCCGCCTTCTCCGTACCCGCTCGATCCGCCAAAAGCCTCATTCCCGCTGACGGCAGCGTTTGTCAGAGTGAGCGTCACGCCCGTAGCCGAGATCGCGATCCCGCCACCTCTGCCGATCCCCGAGCCACCAAAGACAACGTTGTTGTTGACTCCGGTATGACTGAGGTTCACGGTGCTCTGGTTGGCGTCGACGACAATCCCTCCGCCAAAGGCCCCGGACCCGAGGCTGGCCGTGTTGCTCACGATGCGACTGCCCGTGGCCGTGAGACTGCCGCCGAAGTCTTCAATGGCGATCCCGCCGCCGGCAGGGGCGGTGTTGTGGGCTACGGTGCTGCCATTTAGCGTCAGGCTTCCGTCGAAGTTGTCAATCCCGCCCCCGGGCAGGCTGGCTGAGTTGCCACTGATCGTCACCGCAGTGAGCGTGAGGTTGCCCTCGTTGCTGATGCCACCGCCGAATCCAATGACATCCCCATTACGCACGGTGATGCCAGACATGCTTACCGTTGACCCAGGTTGTACGCCGAAGATCCGGTCTTTGGGGCTGCTCCCGTTCTGGATGATCGTCGAAGACTGCCCGGCGCCAACCAGGTTGACGGTGCCCACAATATGAAGGTCGCCGCTGTTCGTGTCGTCAGGGCCGGACGGGGGGATGGTGAGGGTGTAGGTTCCGGCGGGGATCGTGATCGTGATGGCGCCTGTGCTTTGATCAGCAGCCTGGACCGCGGCGCGCAGCGTACAGGTTCCCAGCGTCGAGAGGCACGTGCCGCCGGCGGACGCCGAAATCGGGGCGTCGCTGGTGTCGTTGACCGTGAAATCCGCAGCCAGGGCCGGGCTGGGAAGCACCCCGGCGGCCGCCGCCGCAAGGATGGCAGCCAAACCGGAAAAGGTCAGGTGCCGACGAACGCGATCATGCCAGGCGAAAATCTCCCCCTCCTCCCAAACGACCAGCGCATGATAGGCGCGCCGGCAGTGGGAATCAAGGCGATCCGGGAGTCACTCTTGCTAACCGCGCGCCGACCTCAGGCTAAGGCTTTGCCTTCGGACCGACTCCGGCGACCGCGCCGTGCTGCCACCGGTGCGCCGCCGCCTGGCTGTGAACCGAACTCTGCGCGGTCTGCGGATGGACGTGACACGAGAGATTCACGCGGCCGCTGCGAGTGGCCACGAGGTGTCCGCTCGTAATGCCGGCAGACGTGAAGCATGCCTGGTCGACCGTTCCGCTGAAGGTCGCTCCGCGCTTCGGACCCGACGTATGGCAGGTCAGGGTCACGTTGCCGGTTGGTGTGATGACGGAGTGGCTATCGGTGGTGATTCCAGCGGGTTGGCCGGGGACGGGAACGAGGCATGGCGCGCCCTTGGCCACGATAGCGCCGCGCTGGATGGATGGGTGGCTTCCCGACGTAGTGTTCTGGCTGGAAAGCTGAGAGGTCGCAGCGGTGGATGCTGTTGCCGGAGCCGTCAACGCGGTGGTGGTCGCGAAGCCCGCGAGTATGAGTGCGCCGGTGACCGACGTCAGCATCCTCTTCATCTGATATGACCTTTGGCGGACACGATACGCACGCCGCGCTACAAGCTACCTAACGACGCCGACTGACTTAGGGCCCGGCGCCGATGCGGAGTTTGACGTACCGCCGGCCGACGGATGGACGGGTCGAAGTTGGGGGCTGTAACCCCGGACCCAAGGTGATTTGCGCAACCTGTGCTTGTGACGATATTGCGGCGCGCGTTCAGATGGCTCGAGGATCAGACCGGCCAGTCGCTGGTCGAGTACTCGTTGATCCTCTGCCTGGTGGTTGTCGTGCTGATCATCATCGTGATGCTCATCGGCAACCAGGTGCAGAACATGTACTGCAATATCTCTGGGGGCATCGGCGCCTAAACCCGCGTTCTGACCGCTCGATCCATCTCCCGGCGGGCATCCCGAGCCGCGATCGTTTCCCGCTTGTCGTACTGGCGCTTGCCTTTGGCCAGACCGATCTCCAGCTTGACCCGGTTTCCCTTCCAGTAGAGCCGTAGCGGCACCAGCGTCAAGCCCTTCTGCTTGAGGGTGATCTCCAGGCGGATGATCTCCGCCCGGTGGAGCAGCAGCTTGCGCTCGCGCTTGGATTCGTGATTACTGCTCTGGCCTCGGATGTAGGGACTGATGTGCACGTTGACCAGGTACGCTTCTCCCCCGCCGAATCGGACGTAGCCCTCGCGCAGGTTGGCGCCGCCCTCACGCAGCGACTTGATCTCGGTGCCGACCAGCTGGATCCCGGCCTCGACCGACTCGAGGATGAAGTAGTTGTGGAAGGCCGCCCGGTTGCTGGCAATCGTGGTGTCGGCATCACGCTTCTTCTTCCCCATCAGCGCCGTCCTCGCGCCCAGGCGGCGGCCGTCATCCGCCGGCCACCCGGTGGCTGGACCTCATCGACGACGTAGGTCCCAACGGCCGTCGGCACCGGAATGCCGTCCTCCGTCGCGCCGCCCACATGACCACGGATCACCTTTAGCTCGACACCATGAAGCGTGATCCAGCAGCCGAGCCGCTCGCTCAAAGCGCGCACGCGACGATCGATTTCCTGGGCGGACATGGTGACCGGGTTAAGCTTGCCATCCTCAGATTTCAGCCGCGGGGCGTGCGTCGCCTCCTCGGCCGGCTGGGGAACCGGGGTGATCGCCCCACGCAGAAGGCCGTCGAGCGTCTCGACCATCAACCGCGCACCCAGATTGGCGAGTTGGCCTTCGAGCGGACCGGCCGTCGCGTCCGGCGCAAGCGGGACGCGGGCCTGCGCCAGGATCGGACCGGTGTCAACGCCGGCATCCATCTGCATGATGGTGACTCCGGTCTCGGTGTCGCCGCTGAGAATCGACCACTCGACCGGCGCCGGGCCCCGATGCCGCGGCAGCAACGACGCGTGGACGTTCAGCGTTCCCAACCGTGGCGCGGTAAGCAGGCTGGCCGGAAGGATTTGCCCGTAGGCCACCACGACCATCACGTCGGCGCCGAGGTCGCGAATCCGAGCCTGCGCCGCCTCGTCCCTGATGCGCTCGGGCTGAAAAACCACGAGGCCAAGTTCCAGGGCCAGCCGCTTTGTGCTCGATTGCAACAACTGGAGTCCGCGCCCGGCAACCCGGTCCGGCTGGGTGACCACCAGAGCGACCTCGTGGCCGGCCTCGACGAGACGATTCAAGGTCGGCTGGGCAAACGCCGCGGTGCCCGCAAAGACGATGCGCAGTTTAGGCGCCGACGAGCTCCGCTTCCCTCTCCTCCTCCTGCGGCTCGACCTTACGCAGGGTGTCGAGGCTGGTCAGACGATCGGTGAACAGAATGCCGTCGAGGTGATCGATCTCGTGCTGGATGGCACGCGCCAGCAAGGCATCACCCTTGACCTTCACCGGCTTGCCCTGACGGTTGAGCCCGCGGGCGACGACCTGCATGTAACGCTTGACCTCACCCACGTAGCCCGGCACGGAGAGGCAACCTTCCAGGCCGATCTGCTCGCCCTCCCACTTGACCATCTCCGGATTGACCAGCGTGTGCAGGTTGGTGTCGGTCTTGATCACCACCACGCGCAGTCCAACGCCGACCTGCGGCGCCGCCAGCCCGACGCCGGGCGCGGCCACCATGGTGTCCACCATGTCGTCGATCAGCTGGCGGATCCCGCTGTCGACGCGCGCGACCCGCTTCGCCTTCTGGCGAAGGATCGGCGCTTCCTGGGTCAGGATCGGAAGGATAGCCATGGTTGCTAACTTACATCGGGTCGACGTCGAGGCTCCAGCCCCGGCCGCGCGGTAAGCCGTCTGCCGCGCGGTGCAGATCGTTCCCTTTGAGGGTCACCTCGAAACGGAATTCATCCTTGAGGCGATAGACGAACGCGGGAGAGGGTCCGAGGACCTCGATGTCGCCCAAATTGAGCAGGGCGATTGTAGCACGCAGGTGTTCGGCGGCCGTCTTCCCCTCGAGCTCAGCACGGGCTTCGTCGCGATGCCCGTAGGTCGCCACGATCAGCTCGCCGAAGGGAGGAAATCGATACGCACGCCGGACCTCGAGCTCCTCTCGGTAGAAGCCCCGATAGTCGTGGTAGCGGGCATGGCGAATCGCCGGATGCTCGGGCGAGTAGGTCTGGATGAACACCTGGGACGCGCCAGTCCCTCGCCCGGCCCGGCCCGCGACCTGGGTCACGAGGCTGAAGGTCCGCTCGGAGGAGCGGTAGTCGGGGAAGTGCAGCCCGGTGTCGGCATTGACCACGCCAACCGTTGTGACGCGCGGCAGGTCGAGCCCTTTCGCCACCACCTGGGTGCCAACGAGGATGTCGGCCTCCCCGGAAATCATGCGGTCAAACACGAGGTCCGCGGCATCCGCCGTTTTCATCACATCGCGGTCCAGCCGCAGCACCCGCGCTGCCGGAAACAGCATCTGCACCTCGTGCTCGATACGCTCGGTGCCGATGCCGAAACTCTTGATGTAGCGGCTGCCGCAGGCGGGGCAGCGCCGCGGCATCGGCTCGCTGCTGCCGCAGTAGTGACACTGCAGGCGGTTCAGGCTGGCATGGTGGACGAGGGCGACGCTGCAATGCGGACACTCGCGCACCGCCCCGCAATCACGGCAGAGCACGAAGGTCGCGAGTCCCCGCCGGTTGAGAAACAGGATGGACTGCTCCTGCCGGGCCAGCGAGCCACCGATGGCGGCCTGAAGCTCGCGGCTCAGCGGGCTGAACTGTTGGGCGGCGAGCTCCTTGCGCATGTCGACAACGGTGACCGGCGGCAGGGAACGCCCCTGCGCGCGGTGCGGGAGCTCGAGCAAATGCTCCCGGCCCGAGAGTGCGGCGTGGTAGGTCGCCACGCTGGGCGTGGCGCTGCCGAGCACCAGCACCGATCGGGTGCGCCGCGCCAGCCATCGGGCGACGGTCGGCGCATGATATCGCGGCATCCGTTCCTGCTTGAAGGCCGACGATTCTTCCTCATCGATCAGGATCAGGCGCAGGCGCGGCAGCGGCGCAAACACCGCGGCGCGCGGCCCGATCACGATGTCAGCCTCGCCGCGGCGGATCCGCCACCACTCCGCGGCTCGTTCCGCCTCGGTCAATCCGCTGTGCAGCACCGCGAGGCGGCCCGGAAACCGCGCGGCGAAGCGCCCGACCGTCTGCGGCGTGAGCGCGATCTCCGGTACCAGCACCAGGGCCTGCCCTTGGACCGCCAGCACCTCCTCGAGTAGCGCCAGGTAAACCTCGGTCTTGCCGCTTCCGGTGACCCCGTGCAGGAGGAACACCTCCGACTCCTGGCGGGCGATCGCGACACTGATCCGCTCGCGCGCCGCCAGTTGCGCCGGCTCGAGCCGCATGGCCGCCGGCACGGTCACCTCGCTCGCTTTCTGGAGGATGCGGCTCTGGCGACGGCGCTTGACCGTCCGGCGCACGACGGCGCGGACTCGGGGCGGCACGATGGCCCGAATCACCTCGTCGAGCGGCACCAAATAATGCGACGCGACGAAGCCGGCCAGCTCCACGAGGACCGCGGGTAACACCGGCTCCGCATCGATCATCGCCTCGATCGGTTTCAGCTCCAGCACCGCGGGCGCCTGGTCGAGGGCGTAGACGAATCCGGTCACGGACCGCTTGCCGAAGGGCACCCGGACCCGATGGCCGACCTCGATCAGCCCGATCAGTTCGTTCGGGACGGCGTAGTCGAAGAGACCGCTGTGGCTGCCGACGCGCGCATCGACCGCGACTTGCGCGACCTGGCGAACCGCCGTTTCAGGCGCGGCGGTTGCGACAGGCATCAATGGCATCCCAGATCCGTCCGGCTACCTCCCACTTGGGCAGCCGCGGGACCTCAGCCACGACACCCGATGACGCAACGATGGTGACGGCGTTGAAGTCGCTGGCGAGGCCCTGGCCGTCGACCCCCACCTGGTTGGCGACGATCATGTCCAGGTCTTTGGCGTCTAGCTTTTGTTGCGCCTGGGATCGAAGCGCTTCCGTCTCCGCGGCGAAGCCCACCCGGAAGAGTCCGGGGCGCCGTCCAAGCGATTTCAGGATATCGACGGTAGGCCGCAGGCGAAGATCCATCGGCTTGTCCGTCCGCTTGAGCTTCGACGGCGCAACCGTGTCCGGTGCATAGTCAGCCACCGCCGCCGCCATTACCAGGACGTCCGCCCCATTGGAGGCCTGCTCGAGCGCCGCCAACATCTCCTTGGCGCTGCCAACGGCGACTTCGTCGATGCCCTCCGGGTTGGTGGCCACCGTCGTAACCAGGGTGACCAAAGCGCCGCGGGCCGCCGCCACCTCCGCCAGGGCCCGGCCCATCTTGCCACTCGAAAAGTTGCCGACATAACGCACCGGGTCGACGGCTTCGCGGGTCCCGCCTGCGCTGACCACGACGCGCAGGCCGTCGAGGGTGCGGCGGTTGGCGAGCACCGCCTCGATGACGGCGACGATGCGCTCGGGCGCGGCCAGCCGGCCCACGCCGAACTTGCCCGACGCCAGCCGGCCGCTCGCCGGTTCGACGATGACGGCGTGCCGTGATCGCAGCGCCGCCAGATGGTCCTGTGTTTGCGAGTGCGTGAACATCAGGTCGTTCATCGCCGGGGCGATCACCAGGGGCGCACGGCTCGCCAGCACGGTCCCCGAGACGATCTCATCCGCGATGCCGAGGGCCAGCTTGGCGATGGTGTTGGCGGTGGCCGGCACGAGGGCGATCACCTCCGCCCACTCGGCCAGCTTGATGTGTGTCTCCCCACTGCCTGTTGCCGCCAGCCAGTCGGCGGCGACCGGATGGCCAGAGAGCGCTTCCAAAGTGAGCGGCGTCACGAACCGCGTTGCTTCCGGCGTCATCAAGACCCGCACCTCGGCATCGGCTTCGGTCAGCAGACGGATGCACTCGATCGCCTTGTAAGCCGCGATTCCGCCGCTGACTGCGATGGCTACCCGGCGCCCGTTCAGCCGTCCCTCGCTCATACCGGCGTTTGCCGGCGGGCGTGCTCCGCGGCGATCATGGCGAGGATCTCGCGCGCCGTCTCGTCGATATCGCGATTGCACACGACGTGTTCGTAGTCCTTCGCCAGGCCGAGTTCGATCAGCGCCTCGCGCTGACGAATCGCGAGCGCTTGGGGGGACTCGGTATTGCGGCCCGTTAGCCGACTCAACAGTTCCTCGGTCGACGGCGGCGTGATGAAGATGAACAGCCCGTCGGGTTTGCGCTTGCGGACGAAGGTCGCGCCGTGGACGTCGATCTTGAGGATGATGTCCTCGCCTCGGTTGAGTGCCTCCTCGACGCGCTGGCGGGATGTGCCGTAGTACTCGTCGTAGACCTTGGCCCACTCGAGGAACTCCTTCTGCTCGATCAAGCGAAGGAATTCCGGCTGGGTCACGAAGGTGTAACTGTGACCGTCGACCTCACCGGGGCGCGCTGCCCGCGTCGTGTACGAGACCGAATATTTCAGCTGGGGCGCCAGCTCGAACAGGCGCCGCAAAACGGTATCCTTCCCCACTCCGCTTGGACCGGAGATCACGATCAAGAGCCCCTGCTTGGGCTGGGTCATCTGATCACCGCATTTTACGTTGGGCCAGCGAATTCCAGGCCAATTCGAAATCCTCCGGCGGGGGGCTCTCCCAGGTCATCGATTTCCCGGTTCGGGGATGGCGGAGCGTGAGGGCTTCCGCATGGAGCGCCGGCCGGGCGATCAGCGGCGAGCGGCGGCCGTAGACGGGATCGCCCAGCACCGGGTGATGGATGTAGGCAAGATGCACACGGATCTGGTGGGTGCGGCCGGTGCCGAGTGTGACCGCGAGCAGCGAGTGACCGTCCGCCACCGCGAGGCGCCGGAACTCGGTGATGGCCTCGCGGCCGCCGGGAACCACCGCCATCCGCTGCCGGTTCTTCGGGTCGCGCGCAATGGCGGCTTCAATCCGCGCCGCCTCATCGGCGACCTCTCCGACCGCGATCGCCCGATAGCGACGAGTCATGACGCGGTGCTGCAGCTGGCGAGCGAGCTCGCGATGCGCCTGGTCATTGCGCGCGACCACCATCAGGCCGGAGGTATCCCGGTCCAGCCGATGCACGATGCCCGGGCGCTCCACGCCGCCGATCGTCGACCAGCCCGGACCACGTCCCAGCAACCCGTGCACCAGCGTGCCGGTCGAATGACCGGGTCCGGGGTGCACAACGAGTCCTGCCGGCTTGTCGATGACAAGCAGGTCATCGTCCTCGTAGACCACGCTGAGTTCCATCGGCTCGGCTTCGAGCCGGGTTGGCACGGTGGCGGGCACCTCCCAGCTGAGGCGATCGCCGGCATGGAGCTTGCTGGCCGCGCGCGCCGGCCGGTCGTTGACGCGAACGTGCCCGTCGACGATCAAGCGGTGCACCTGGCTGCGGCTCTGTCCCGAAAGCAGCCCGGCCAGGTACTGATCGAGGCGAGGGGCGTCGGCCGCGACGGTGTGATCTGTCGCCTGGCTCAAGCGCGCCGCGACCGGCCTCGCCAGACGGTGCCGATCAAGAGCACGACCACGCCGACGCTGATCGCCGAGTCCGCGACGTTGAAGATCGGGTAATGCGGCACCTGGATGAAATCGACGACCGAACCCTGGACTCCCCGATCGTAGGCGTTGCTGATGGCGCCCCCGAACACGAGCGACAGACCCAGCCGCGCCGGCCAGTCGCCCGCGGGCAGCCGCCCGTAATAGAAAAGGATGGCGACCATGACCACCGCGGAGATCAGTAAGAAGCCGACGGTGAAATTCTGAAAGAGGCCGAAGGCCGCCCCGGCATTGCGGGTCACCGTGAGATACAGGACGTGGTCGACCACCTGCCGCGGTCCATAGGGAACGCCGAAATGACGCTCCACGTAGATCTTGGTGATGCGGTCCACGATGACGACGGCGGCGGCGATCACCACCAACAGCCAGTAGTTACGGAGCCGGGTCAGTGCGCCGCCACCCGGACGACGCTCACTTTGAGGTCGTGTCCTTCGATCTGAAGCGTTTCGGTGGAGGCGCCGTCGGGTGCCGCGCCGCGCGCCACCGCCACCGCCAGCGTTTCCGTGGCGATGTAGTCGCGCCAGCGCTCGAGCGCCTCGGCGAGGATTCCGTCTCCGTCGTAGAAGAGTCGGATCCTGTCCTCGACGGCGAACCCCGATTGCTTGCGTAGCTCCTGGATCTTCCGGACCAGGTCGCGGGCCAGGCCCTCCAGCTTGAGCTCGGGACTGATCTCGGTATCGAGGGTCAGGCCGCCGCCTTCGCCCTGGTAGCGGGCCGCCTTGATGTTGAGCTCTTCTAAAAGGATGCTCTCCAGTTCCGGGTTGAGGGCCTTCTCGGCGATGGTGACCGCTCGCAGAGGTTGACGGACCTTGATGCCGGCTGCATTCCGCGCCGCCAGCCCGGTCACGACCAAGCGCCGCACCGCCGCCATCTGCCGCCGCAGCTCGTCGTCGTCCCACTCCGGCTTCGCCGCTGGCCAGTCCGTCAGATGCACGCTCTCCGGCTGCCCTTTCTGGCCGGCAGCCAGGTTCTGGTAGATCGTTTCCGAGATGAAGGGCATGAAGGGCGCGAGCATCTGGCTGAGCGCGACCATCACCTGGTAGAGCGTCTGGTAGGCGCTCCGCTTATCGGCATCGGATTCGGATTTCCAGAAGCGCCGGCGGGACCGTCGCACATACCAGGTGGACAGGTCGAGGACGAACGCCTCGAGCCGGCGCGCCGAGCTGTTGGGATCGTAGGCGTCCAGCGCCCCTTCGACATCTTTCATGACCGCGGCGAGTTCCGCCAGCAGCCAGCGATCGAGGACGGCGCGCTGCTTCACCGGCACCGCTTCGCCTCCTGGCTCGAACCCGTCGAGGCGCGCGTAGTTGGTGAAGAAGTAGTAGGTGTTCCACAGGATCAGGAGGAAGCGGCGCACGACATCCTGGACGGCGCTGATGTCGAAGCGGTATTCGTTGCCGACCGCGACCGAGGCGTAAAAATACCAGCGCGTCGCGTCGGCGCCGAATTTCGACATGATCTCGATCGGGTCAACCGTGTTCTTGAGCGACTTGCTCATCTTCCGGCCCTGCTTGTCGAGGACCAGGTTGGTGCAGATCACGTTCTTGTATGCCGACTGATCGAACAGCATGGTGCCCTCCGCCAGCAAGCTGAAAAACCAGCCGCGCGTCTGGTCGAGGCCTTCGGCGATGAAGTCGGCGGGAAAACGCGCCTTGAACACGTCCTGGTTCTCGAAGGGGTAATGAAACTGCGCCATCGGCATGGCGCCGGAATCGAACCACACGTCGATCAGGTCGGGCACGCGACGCATCACGCCACCGCATTTCTCGCAGGGCAGCGTCACCCGGTCGATGTAGGGGCGGTGCAGGTCGGCCTCGAGCGTGAGTCCCAGCTCGGCGACCGATCCGATACAGCGCCGGTCGTCACACTTCTCACACTTCCATACGGGCAATGGGGTTCCCCAGTACCGCCATCGCGACAGCGACCAGTCGACCAGCGACTCGAGCCAGTTGCCCATGCGGCCCGTCTTGATGTACGCGGGCACCCAGTTGATGGCGTTGTTGTTGCGGATCATCTGGTCTTTGACCGCCGTGGTCTTGATGAACCAGGACGTCACCGCGTAGTAGAGCAGCGGCGAGCCGCAGCGCCAGCAAAACGGGTAGGTGTGGCGGATCGTCTCCGCGCGATACATCAGGCCCCGCGACGTCAGGTCCTCGATGATCTTGGGGTCGGCCTTCTTCACGAACAGCCCGGCGAACGGCGTCACTTCAGGCCGGAATCGACCCTGGAGGTCGACGACATGCCGAACCGGGATCCCTTTCCTTAGGGCGAGGTCGAGGTCGTCGACGCCGTAGGCGGCGGCTGTGTGCACGATCCCCGTGCCGTCTTGGGTGGACACAAAGTCCGCATCGACGACGAAGAAAGCCGGTTTGTCGGGCAGCAGATACTCGTAAAGCGGCTTGTACCGCTTGCCCAAAAGGCTCTTCGCATCGACATCGGCCTCAACCTCGTAGTCGCCCTGGAGCATGGAGAGCCGGGCTCTTGCCAGGATGTAGTGCTCGTTGCCCTGGCGCACCCGGACATAGGGGATGTCGAGCCCCACCGCGAGCGCCACGTTACCGGGCAGCGTCCAGGGGGTGGTCGTCCAGGCCAGGAAGTAGGTCTTCGGTTCGTCCTCGAGCTCGAACTTCACGTAGACGGACGGATCCTCGACGTCGTCCTTGTAACCGCCGGGCAATCCAAGCTCGTGACTCGAGAGCGGCGTCATGTCGTGCGGGCAATAGGGCACGACTTTGAACCCCTCGTACAGCAGCTCCTTGTCCCAGAGCTGCTTGAGAATCCACCAGACGGTCTCCATGTAGGAGGTGTCGTAGGTGCGGTAGGCATGCTCGAGATCGACCCAGAAGCCCATCTGCTCGGTCATCTCGGCCCATTCGTTGATGTACTTGAAGACGCTCTCCCGGCAGAGCTTGTTGAACGCCTCGACACCGTAGCGCTCGATGTCCTGCTTGCCGTTCAGTTTCAGCTGCTTCTCGACTTCGATCTCCACCGGCAGACCATGGGTGTCCCAGCCACCCTTGCGCTCGGAGTAGAAGCCGCGCATGGTCTTGTAGCGTGGAAACAGGTCCTTCATCGCGCGCGCCAGCACGTGATGAATACCCGGAAGTCCGTTCGCAGTCGGGGGACCTTCGTAGAAGACGAAGGGTGGCTTGCCCTCACGCTGCTTGACGCTACGGGCGAAGATGTCCCGGTCCTTCCAGAAGCGGCGCACCTCGGCTTCCATATCGGGGAAGCTGGCGCGCGTCGAGACTTCGGCAAACATAGTCGCCAAATTCTAGTGGCTCTCGATCAGCCGAGGAACTGGCCGAGCACGTAGAGGACCGCGATCGCGATCATGGGCGAAAAGTCGACGCCTAGACCGGTGGGAATGACCCGGCGGAGCGGACCAAGGATGGGCTCGGTGACATCCACCAGGAACCCCATCATCGTGCCGTGGTAATCGCGGATGAACCAGGACGCCGCGGCGCGTACGAAGATCGCAAAGATGAACAGGTAAATGAGAACCTGCGCGAAGGTGTGGAGGTAATTGATGGCGGTGTGCACGAGAAGCTCAGCGCGGTCCGAAGAGCGCGCGGCCCAATCGTAGCATCGTGGCCCCTTCTTCAATGGCGATCGGGTAGTCGTCCGTCATCCCCATCGACAGGACCGGGAGTGGCACGCCGAGCTGTTGACTCGTGGCGTCGCGAAGCGTCCGGAGCTGCCGAAAAACCGGCCGCACCTGTTCCCCGTCGTTAACCATTGGGGCCACCGTCATCAGTCCGCGCAGGCGCAGATGCTGGGCCCCATTGACGGCGCGGGCCACCGCCGGCAGGTCCGCCGGCAAGGCGCCGGTCTTCTGCGGCTCTTCCGCCACGTTGACTTCGATCAGGACCTCGAGCGGCGACTCGAGGCGATGGTCGAGCGCCTCGGCCAGGCCCACGCTGTCGATCGACTGAACCATTCGAAAGCGGCCCCCGATGAACTTGACCTTGTTCGTCTGCAGATGGCCGATCAGGTGCCAGTCGAGATCGGCCGGGCCGATCTCCTCGATCTTTGGCAGGGCCTCTTGCACCCGGTTTTCGCCAAGCTCCCTCAGCCCGAGTCCGATCGCCTCACGGATGCGTTCGACCGGCAGCGTCTTGGTGACCGCCACCAGCACCACCTCGCCTGGATCGCGACCGGCGCGCTCGGCACTCCGAGTGATCGCCTGGCGGACGCTGTGGAGGTTCGCTTCGACGGAGTCAGGCATCGGTCACGGCGCGACCACGACCGAGAGGAAGCGGCCCACTCGTCCGGCGCGATGCGAAAACCATCGGTCCTGTTCGCGCGTACACCAACCGGACGATCGGATTCGTTCCGGGGCAACGCCCGCGTCTTCGAGCTGAAGCCGAAGCACGGCCTCCAGGTCGAGCCGGACGCCCCCACGATCCGATGCGAGATACCGATCATCACGGCCATAGCGCGTAGAGAACTGCTGGGCGACGTCGTCGCCAACCTGGTAGCAGCGTCCACAAATGCCGGGGCCGATCAGGATGTCGATCTGGCCAGGCCAGGATCCGTAGGCGGCCTGCAGCGACTGCGCGGTCTTGGTGGCGACCCCAGCCAGCGTCCCGCGCCAGCCCGCATGCGCGCCGGCGACCACCCCGCGGCTGGTGTCCACGAAGAGCAGCGGGAAGCAGTCGGCGTGGTAGGTCACGATCGCCTGGCCGGGAACGTCGGTGGCCAGCGCATCCGTCGAGAAGACGCACTGTCCTCCCTCGGGCTGCCGGCGGTGGTAGGTGGCGATGTTCGCGCCGTGCTCCTGAACCGTCATCAGGGTGCGGTCGAGGTCAAAGCCCACGTGTTCAGCCAGTTGCTGCCGCCGTTGGATCACGGCTCCAAGATCAGCAGCACCGGTCAGTCCCATCGAGCCGAGGGCAACCGTGCTGAAGCCATGTCGCGCGGGAAAACCGGCGACGCTGAGGACGGTATCGAGCTCCACCATCGAGCCGGGTCAGCCTCGCTTTTCGCGGCTCAGGAGCTGGTCGATCTCGTGCTTGACCTCCTGGAGGTCCATGAACGAGCGGTAGACCGACGCAAACCGGATGTATGCCACCTCGTCGAGGCCACGGAGCTTATCCATGACCAGCTCACCGACTTCACGAGACGGAATGTCGACTTTGCCCCGGGTTCGCAGCTCCGCCTCGATCTCGTCCACAACACGCTCGATCGTGCTATGCGAGATCTCGCGCTTGGTGGTGGCCTTCATCAAGCCACTGAACAGCTTCTGGCGGTCAAAGTCCTCCCGACGGCCGTCCTTCTTCATGACATAAAGCGGCACGGTCTCGATCCGCTCGTAGGTGGTGAAGCGCTTGGTGCATTGCAGGCACTCCCGGCGCCGGCGAATCGACTCGCCCGTATCCGAGTCGCGGGAATCGACCACCTTCAGGTCGATATGACCACAATATGGGCACTTCATCTCAGGTCAGTATCCCACATGTTGTGGCCCCAATTCGCGGAGTAGAGGGCGAGGACCGGCCCGCCGGCCGTCGCGAGTGGCGCGTTTACGTGCCATCCGAGCGATTGAGGCGTTAAACCCGCTCCTCGCGTGCCAACCGCGAACCGCGACAAGCGGAGAGGAGTTAGAGGGCGAGGAGCGGGAAGGGGGCGCTCCTCGCCAGAGGCTATCGGCGACCCCGCAGAAAGGCGGGGATGTCGAGGTTCGACGGGTCGAACCCCTTATAGGCCGGCACTTCCTCGACCGGCGCCGGGCGACTGTACTGCTCGTCGATCTCGCGGCTGGTCTCGGCCCCGGTGACGAACCCGGTGGCGACCACCGTGATCTTGATCTCGCCGGACATCTTCTCGTCGATGACCGTGCCAAAGATGATGTTGGCGTCCTTGTCAGCGGCGGCGCGGACGATCTCGGCCGCCTCGTTGACCTCGTGCAGGGTGAGGTCCGTTCCACCGGTGATGTTGAAGAGGATGCCGCGGGCCCCGTCGATCGAGGTCTCCAGCAGTGGGCTGGCGACCGCGTCGCGAGCGGCATCGGAGGCCCGCTGGTCGCCGCTCCCGAAGCCGATTCCCATCAGGGCCGCGCCCTGGCCGGACATGACCGCCTTGACATCGGCAAAATCCAGGTTGATCAGTCCCGGCTGGACGATCAGGTCGGAGATGCCCTGTACGCCCTGGCGAAGGACGTCGTCGGCGATCTTCAGGGCCTCGGTGAACGGCACCTTCTTGTCGGTCACGTCGAGCAGCCGCTGGTTCGGAATGATGATCAGGGTGTCGACCTTCTCCCGGAGCGTGGTCGAGGCTTCTTCGGCGATCGCCCGGCGACGGGTCCCCTCGAAGGTGAAGGGCTTGGTAACCACACCGATCGTCAGGGCGCCGTTATTGCGGGCGATCTCGGCGACGACCGGCGCCGCACCGGACCCGGTCCCGCCGCCCATGCCGGCGGTGAGGAAGACCATGTCGGCGCCCTGCAACAACTCGGAGAGTTCCTGCTGGCTCTCCTCGGCCGCTTCGCGACCGATCGTCGGATTGCCGCCGGCACCGAGGCCGCGCGTCAGCTTCTTGCCGATGTTCATCTTGGTCTGCGCTTCGGAGTGAGCCAGCGCCTGCAGGTCGGTGTTGATCGCGATGAACTCGACGCCCCGCAGCTTCGAGCGGATCATCCGGTTCACCGCGTTGCTCCCACCGCCACCGATACCGACGACCTTGATCCGCGCATTCCCTTCCAGGGTCCGGTCGACGTCGCGCATTGCTTCCTCCTTATCGCGCTCCAGGCGCGCCCTTACGAACCGTTCTGCAGAGACGCGTGGGCCCTGGCCCCCGCCGTAGTCGCCGGGGATGACGGGCCGTGAGGCGAGGCCCTTCATTCGAAGCTGATCGTCGATGTTCATATCGGCCTCCTTCCTCTTAGAAGAAATCCTTGATCCAACGAACGGTTCGTGCGTACACCGCCGAAGCGCCAACGCCAACCGGCGCGTGCCCGTTGCCGTGGTGCCGAAGCTTTGTTCCCCATCGCAGCAGTCCGACCGCCGTCGCATAGGCCGGACCACTCACCTGATCGCTCATCCCAATGGTTTGCCCGGGCGACCCGATGCGTACCGGCAGCTCGAGCAGGCCCTGGGCGGCTTCCGTAAAGCCGAGGAGGCGACAGCCACCGCCGGTGAAGACCACACCGCCCGGAAGAAAGCCATCGTGTCCGCCGCGTCGCATCTCGAGCCTGACCATTTCGAGGATCTCGCGGGCTCGGGGGGCGATGATCTCGGCCAGGTGCCGGCGCGGTACCGCCTGCATTCGGTCCTGGCCGATCTGATGCACCTCCACCATCTCCTCGCGCGGAATGCACGCCGGGATCGCATGGCCGTAGTTGATCTTCAACATCTCGGCCTCGGTGAGGGTGGTGCGCAGCCCGATCGCGACATCATTGGTGACGTGCGTGGCGCCTACCGGCAGCACCGCGGTGTGCACGACGCTGCCCTCGTTGAAGAGCGCCACGTCGGTCGTTCCACCCCCCACGTCGACGAGCGCGACACCCAGGTCGAGCTCGTTGTCGTTGAGGACAGCCTCCGCCGATGCCAGCACCTGCACCACCAGGTCTTCGACGGACATGCCCGCCTGGTGCACGCACTTGACGACGTTCTGCACTGCCGTAAGCGACCCGGTGATGATGTGCGTCTCGACCTCAAGCCGGGAGCCGGACATACCGACGGCGTCCTTGACGCCCTCCTGCCCGTCGACCACGTAGCCACGAGGGACCACGTGGATGATCTCGCGGTCGTTGGGCACCGAGACCGCGCGCGCCGCGTCGATGACGCGGGTCACGTCTTCCTGTCCGATCTCTCGGTCCGAGCGTGCGACGGCAATCACGCCGCGGCTGTTCTGGCTGAGGACGTGGGTGCCCGCCATCCCGACGAAGCAGGACTCGAGCTTGTGACCGCACATGCGCTGCGCCGCATCGACGGCGTGCGTGATGCCGCGTACGGTCTTCTCCATGTTGACGACCACGCCGCGACGCAGACCTTCGGAAGGCGCCTCACCGACGCCGACGATGTTCAGGCCGCGCTCCGTCGGCTCGCCGACGACGCAGCAGATCTTGGTTGTGCCGATATCGAGTGCTGTGACGTATTTAGATCGAGGCAAAAACCTTTCCTGGAACGTTGGCTGGAACCGGCGAGCCCATTATAGAGGGGTCTGGACGTTACGACAACACAAGCTGGCCAGTTATCCACAGGCCAGTTCGGTGCTGCTAGAGCAGGTGCCTCCGAATCACGGCCAGGTTGTCGAAGATGCGGACGCCGAAGGCAACGATGGCGGCGAAGTAGAGCTCGACCCCGAGCTTGTCGCCCAGGTAGGTGAGCGCGCCGGCAGCCAGTGAGTTGACGATCAGCCCCGAGATGAACACCTTGTTTTCGAAGTTTCCGTTCAGCCAGGCCTTGACGGCACCCAGGACGGAGTCAAGCGCGGCCAGGATCATCACCGCGGTGTAGCGCGCGTAGCCCGGCGGGATCTGCACCGGGGCATTCAGGCCAAGGACAATCCCGAGGATGCCGAAGACGATCACGGCCGCGACCAACCAGAGGGCTTCGCGCGACCCGCTGGCCGGCAGCCTCATTTTCGCCCTCGCATCTGCACCGCTGGCGCGCCAGGATTCTCGAGGTTGACGTACTGGATCTGGGTGGAGGTGAAATCGACCCGGCTACCGAGCGCGCGCAAGGCCGCCAACTTTGGCGTAAGCGTCGCGCGATCGTCGATGGTCACCATCTGGCCAAAGATGATCGTCCATCCGCGGTCGGTTTGTGCGGTTAATACGTCGCGCCGATCGAGCTCAAACGACATTAGTGAGATCTTGAACGCCGGGGCAAAGCCGGCCTTCAACTGCAGCAGCATCGGCAGCAGGTCGCGGTCGACGGCGCGCTGGCCGTAGGCCACCGGGCCGAAGTCGGGTCGGTTGATTACCGTCAGTCCGCCGGCCTCTGCGGCCGGGTCGAGAACCTGACCGAGATCATTCATCGCGTAGGTCGCCTCCCCCACCTGCAGGACCGCCGATGGCTTCCATTCCGTGATGGTCGCCGTGACGCGGTCGGGTAGAGCCAGGCTGATGTTCGCCGACCGAATCCACGGTATGGCCGTCAGACGCTGCTCGAGCTCGCTGTGGTTGAGAAAGAAGATGTTGCGGTCCGCCGGCAGCGAAAGGGCGGCAATGATTTGCGCCGGCGTTAGATGGGTCGTCCCGATCACCTCCACCTGCTTCGGTCGGAAGGCCGGCTGCGCCAGGAGGAAAAGAGCAGCGAAGACTTCCGCGCCGAGAATCGCGATCTGTGCCACCGCCCAGATCCAGCCACGCGACGAGGCGGTTGGCTTGGCCGGCGCCGGGGCGGTCCGCCGGCGTCGCTTCGAGATGGTGCCGACCGTCATTCACCGGCCTCGGGCGGAAGCAGGCGGCTGTCGATCGCCGTTTGCGAGCGCTGCCGGTCATTGAATCGCTCGATGGCGAGCTCGACCAGGCGCTCGATCAGCTTCGGATACGACAGACCCGAGGCTTCCCAGAGCTTGGGATACATGCTGATCCGGGTAAAGCCGGGGATGGTGTTGAGTTCATTCACGAGCAGGCGGCTGGTGGTGCGCTCCAGGAAAAAGTCCACGCGGGCCATGCCGGCGGCGTCGACCGCCTGGAAGGCGCGTAGCGCCAGGCTACGAGCTTCTTGCGCGACGACCGTGTCGACCGGGGCCGGGATCAGCAACCGAGAGCCCTCGTCGAGATATTTCGCGTCGTAGTCATAAAACTCGTGCGCCGGCACCACCTCGCCGACGACAGACGCTTCCGGTTCGTCGTTGCCGAGCACGCTGATCTCGAGTTCACGCGCATCGACCGCCCGCTCCACCAGCAGCTTGCGATCAAAGGTGCTGGCGAGGCGAAGCCCCTCGACCAGTTCGCCCCGATTGTGGGCCTTCGTCGTGCCGACGCTGGAACCGGAGTTCGCGAACTTGCTGAAGCACGGGTACCCGATCCGCTCTTCGATGAGCGCGATGAACGCATCCGGGTCGCGCTCATACTGGCGTCGCGTGATCGGCAGGTAGTCGACCACTGGCAGCCCGGCGGCGGCGAAGGCGCGCTTCATATAGATCTTGTCGAGCCCGAGCGCAGATCCGAGCACTCCGGCCCCGACGTAGGGCAAATTGGCGAGCTCGAGCACCCCCTGGATGGTGCCGTCCTCGCCATTGAGTCCGTGAAAGACCGGGAAGACGACATCGAGTGGGGGCAACCCCACACCCCGGCCGTCCTGCGCGGGAACCAGCGAGTGTTGGGTTGGGTCCGGCGGCAGGTAGACGTACTCGCGGGCCGCGGTGTTGCTGACGAGCCGCTTGAGCGAGTCGCCGGTCAGCCAGCGGCCCTCCCTGTCGATGTAGAGCGGCACCGCCTCGAAGCGTTGTGGATCCATGGCGGTGATGATCGACTGCGCGGAAAGGATCGAGACCTCGTGCTCGGTCGACCGCCCCCCGAACAGGACTCCGACCCGCAGCCGCTTCACCCGCGCGGCGCCCGGCCGATGACGCGGATCTCCGGTTCCAGCTCGATGCCGAACCGTTCTTGGACGCGATCCCGCATCTCGGCCATTAAGGCTAGCACGTCATCGGCGCTCGCCCCGCCCAGATTGACGATGAAATTCGCGTGTTTCGGTGAGACCTGCGCGCCACCGATCCGCAGGCCTTTGAGGCCGCAGGCATCGATCAGCCGGCCGGCGGAATCGCCCGGTGGGTTCTTGAAGGTGCTGCCCAGGCTGCGCTGCTCGATCGGTTGGGTCGCGCGCCGGTGCTTCTGCACTTCCAGCAGCCGCGCGCGCACGTTTTCCGGCGGCTCGGTGGTGGTCGCGAACGTCGCCGCCGTGATCACCCATCGCTCGCGCGATTGTTTGAAGACCGAATCGCGATAGGTGAAGACGCAGTCGGCCGCCGCCAGGGCGTGGCGCTTGCCCTGTGGGTCGACCACCTCCGCGCGCAGCAGGCGGTCCTTGACTTCACCGCCGAATGCGCCGGCATTGCCAAACACCGAACCGCCGACCGTGCCCGGAACGCCCGCCGCAAACTCCAGCCCGGCGCGGCCGGCCCTGGCCATCTCCGCTGCCAGCTTCGGCATGAGGGTCCCCGCGGCAACGGATACGGCATCGCCGTCAATGGAAATTCCTGTCGTGCTCAGCTTGATAGTGAGCCCAGGCAGATCGTCGGCGGCAAACAGGGTGTTGGTGGCCGCACCGATCACGAGGTACGGAACCTGGTCGGCATTCAAGCGTCCGACCAGCTCGGGCAACGCCGCATCATCCGGCAGATCGATGAAATACCGGGCGCGGCCGCCGATGCCATACCAGCTATACGGTTGCAGCGGCTCGTACTCCCGGACGCCGGGATATGTCGTAAGCCACGCGATGGAAAGGGGTCGCGGGTTCTCCCGCGTGTCAGGCAACCGGTGAGCGCTCCAGCACCTCAGCGGTCTTGCCGACGGCATCGTCGAAGCCGCGCACCGACATGAAGACGATGACGTCGCCGGGTCGCGCGGCCGACGCCAGCTTGTAGGCGGCGGAACGTGCCGAGTCCGCCGTGACGACTTCATCAACACCTCGGATACGATTCGCCAGGTCCTGCGAGGTGACGGTGTGGGCGAGGTGCCGCTCGCGAGCAGGCTCGATCGGACCGATGACGACCAGCGCGCAGCCCGCAAAGGCATCGGCGTACCCGTCCATCAACGCCAGGGTCCGCGAGTAGGTGTGCGGCACGAAGCAGGCCAGCACCCGGCCCGGATGATAGCGTTCCTGCGCCGCCTGCAGGGTGGCGCGCACCTTCGCCGGGTGGTGGGCGTAATCGTCGACCAGGGTGACACCGCGCACCTGGCCACGGATCTCGAACCGGCGGGAGACCCCCTGGAAGCGTCCGATGGCATCCACCGCAACCGGCACCGATACGCCGAGCCGCACGCTGGCCGCCAGCGCCGCGAGAGCGTTGGTCGCGTTGTGCTCACCCGGGAGTCGCGTGCTGACGACGGCGAGCACTTTGCCATCGTGCCACGCCGTGAACCGCATTCCGTCGCCGTCGATCTGGACGTCGCGTCCCTGCCAGTCGGCGCCGCCGCGCAGTCCGTAGGTCTCGACATTGGCGCGAGTCCGATTCAAAAGCCGACGTACCGTCGGATCATCGGCGTTGGCGATCAGGCGGTCCTCCTGTCCGAGGTCCTCGAGGAACTGACGGAACACCGCCTCGTAGGCGGCTGGGTCGGGAAAGACGTCGGGATGGTCCCAGTCGATGTTGGTCAGCACCGCCAGCTGGGGGGAGAAATGCAGGAACTTGGGCCGGGGATCGAAGACGGCCGACGTGTACTCGTCGCCTTCGAAGACGAATTCCCGGCCGCTGCCCCAGGCCGCCGCCGAGCCCAGGTCTTTGACCGCCATCCCCAGGCGAAATCCCGGGTTGCGGCCCGCCGAGCGAAGAATCCACGCGATCAAGCTGGCGGTCGTCGTCTTCCCCGCCGAGCCGGCGACCACGATTCGATATCGATCCGCGGTCAGCTCGCCCCAGTATTCCGCTTCGCTGACCAGGCGGATGTGATGCCGGCGGGCCGCCTCGGTTTCGGGGTTGCCCTCGCGCACCTGGTTGCCCTGCACCACGAGGTCAGGCTTCCCCCAGCGCGTCACGTTGGCGGCGGCATGGCCGTCGACCCACTTGATGCCGGCCTTTGTCAGGATCTCGGTCGTGGGCGGGTACGCGTCCTCATCCGAGCCGGTGACCTCGTTACCCAATTGCTTGGCGACCAGCGCCAGCCCGGACACCGCGTAACCGCAGATGCCGATGAAATGGATGCGCATCAGGAGTTGACGGCGGCTTGGAGCAAGCCCGCCACCTCCTCGGCGGCCCGCGGTCGACCCAACCCGCGCATGGCGCTCACCATCTTGCTATACCCGGCCGGGTCGTCGGCGATGGCTGCGACTTCCCGCGTAAGGCGCGGGCCATTGCATTCCTCGTTCGCAATCACGCGTGCCGCGCCGGCGCGCTCGAACGGCTCCGCGTTGAGCCGTTGATGACCGCCGGCAAAAGGACCGGGGATGAGCAGCATCGGAATGCCAGCCGCGCTGACTTCGCTGATGCTCCCGGCCCCGGCGCGGCTCAGCACCAGGTCGGCCGCGTACACCTTCTCGGCCAGGTCATCGGCAAACGCGAACGGATGGTAGCGTCCACCTGACGACGATCCAAGACTCTCCAACCCGCGAAGGTCGTGCTCGCCGGTTTGGTGCCAGACGTCCAATCCCAGCCGGCCCGTGAGCTCCGGCACCGCGGCTGCCACCGCCTCGTTGATGCGGTGAGCTCCCTGGCTGCCACCCAGGACCAGGAGCCTCTGCGGTCGCACCGGAAAGTCTTCGCGCCGTTGCCAGAATTCGCTGCGGACCGGCGTCCCGGTCACGACCGCCTTCGCGTGCAGATGGCCGGCCGACTCCGGGTACGCGGTCGCGACCACCCTGGCGACGCGGGAGAGGAGTCGAGTCGCTCGTCCTGGCATGGCGTTCTGTTCCTGGAGTACGACCGGAACCCGGACCGCGGCGGCCGCGAGCACCACGGGCGCGCTGACATAACCGCCGGTGCCCAGCACCACGTCAGGGCGAAAGCGGCGCACGATGCCGGCCGACTGCAGGAGCGCCTGGGGGGCAACGAACGGAAACGACCAGTTGCGCCAGGGCTTCTCCATGTCGAGCTTGGCGGCAACGATCGTCTGCATCGGAATGCCGTAGCGCGGCACGACCTGCTCCTCCATGCCACCGCGCCGTCCGACATAGAGCAGTTGCGTATCAGGTGCGTTCTGCGACAGCGCCTGCGCGACGGCGATCGCCGGGAACAAGTGTCCGCCCGTTCCGCCGCCCGAGATCAATACTCGCATGCCGGATCCATCCCACCTTCTCGCTCTGAGTCGAAACGTTGATCAGTATGCCAACCGCCAGCAGGGCAATGGCCAGCGATGAGCCACCATAGCTGATGAAAGGCAGCGGGATACCGGTGGTGGGCAAGGTCACGGTGACGGCGGCGATGTTGATCATGGCCTGCAAGGCGATCCAGGTGGTCACGCCGCAGGCGAGCAGCGACCCGAAGGCGTCCGGGGCCTTGAGCGCGACGCGGTAGCCGCGATAGGTAAAGAGACCAAATAGGGCGAGCACCGCGCTGGTGCCGAGCAGCCCGGTCTCCTCGCCGACGATGGCAAAGATGAAGTCGGTGTGGGCAAAGGGGAGCCACTGGTACTTCTGAATGCTGTGACCGAGGCCAACACCGGCGAAACCGCCCGACCCGAGCGCCACCACCGACTGAATCGCCTGGAAGCCGGTGTTGAGCGGATCGGACCAGGGATCGACGAAGGCCAGGATGCGATGCAATCGATAGGGCTCCATCCGAATGAAGAGGTAGACGCAGAGGGCCATGATCAGCGCCAGCAGGAGCACGTGACGCTTGCGCCCACCGGCCACGAGGAACTGGGCGAGCAGAATGCCGGCGACGATCAGGGTGGTGCCCAGGTCGCGCTCCAGAATAACCAGCAGGATCGTGAATCCAAGCAACGCGAGAAAAGGCACGACGCCGTTTTCGAGGGAGGAGAGCCGATCGCGGTGGCGCTCCAGCCAGAGGGCCATGAAGACGATGGCAGCAATCTTCGCCAGCTCCGCGGGCTGCATCTGTAGCGGCCCAAGCCGCAGCCAGCGGCGGGCGCCGTTGACTTCGACGCCGAAATGGGGTAGCAGCACCAGCACCATGAGAACCACCGTCACCATGCCAAGCGGCCAGGCGAGCGGCCGAAGGCGGTGATAGTCGAGGTTGGCTGTGGCGAAGAGCAGGATGACGCCCAGCGCCAGCCACATGAGTTGGTGCTCGAAGTAGTAGGCGGGATTGTGGAACCACAACCACCCCTGCACTTCCGACGCCGAGAAGACCATGACCAGGCCGAAGGCAGTCAGCGCCGCTACCGCGAGCAGCAAGGCGCGGTCGCCCCGACGCCACACCAGGCTCGAGGCCAGCGTGCGGGGCGCCACCGGAAGCTCGAGCGCGGCCCGCGCCCTCATCGACGCAGCTCCGCGAGCACGGTCGCCTTGAACCGTCGCCCCCGCTCCTCGTAGTCGTGGAACATGTCGTAGCTGGTGAAGGCGGGTGAGAGGAGAACCACCGACCCAGGCGCCGCCAGGGCCGCCGCCTTGCGCACCGCATCCTCGAGGTCCGCGGCGCGCTCGACGCGCGCCAGTCCGGCATCGCGGGTGCGACGGGCGAGTTCCTCGCCGGTCTCCCCCATCGCCACCAGCGCAACCACGCGGTGGGCGATGGCCTGCGCGAGCGGCTCGATGTCGATCCCCTTGTTGCGGCCGCCGGCGATCAAGACGATCGGCTCGGTGAAGGCCGCCAGGGCTTTGTAGGTCGAATCCGGGTTGGTCGCTTTCGAGTCGTTGTACCAGCGAACGCCATTGAAGGTGCCGATCGGCTCCAGTCGGTGCTCGACCGCCTTGAATTGCCGGACCGCGTCGGCCATCCGCTCAACGTCGACGCCGGCGGCGTGGCCGGCGCCGATGGCGGCCATCACGTTACTGAGGTTGTGTTCGCCCGGAAGCGGTACGTCTACGGCGCGCAGCACAGGCTGCCGGCCGCCTGGCCCTGCGATCGTGACCCAGTCGTCGGTGACCGTGATGCCTCGATCGACCGGTTGCCTGATGCCGAAGCCGACGACCTGGCCCTTGGTCTGCCACCGCATCGCGGCGCAGGCAGGGTCATCGAGATTCAGCACCGCGTGGTCGTCCGCCTGCATGAAGCCAACCGCCCGCGTCTTGATGTCCCGGTAACGCTCGAAGGACTTGTGTCGATCGAGATGGTCGGGGGTCACGTTCAGCACGACCCCGATGTGAAGTCGCGGTCTCGCAATCGATTCGAGTTGAAAGCTGCTCAACTCCAACACCACCCAGTCGTCCGCCTGCAGCTGATCGACGCGGTCGAGCACGGGCTCGCCGATGTTGCCGCCGCGCATCACGCGCAGGCCGCCGGCGCGCAGCACCTCGGCGGTGAGCGCCGTGGTGGTCGTCTTGCCATTGGTCCCGGTGATGCCGGCGATGTGGCTGCGGCAGACTCGGAAGAACAGATCGATCTCGCTCGTCACCTCGATGCCGCGCTGTCGCGCGGTCTCGAGCAGCGGCTCGTCCCAGGCGACCCCGGGGCTAACGATGAGAAGGTCGCTGCCATTCAGGTCTTCGGCGCCGTAGCCGCCGAGTCGCGCCGCGATCCCCGCCTTCGCCAGCTCCGCGCGCAGCTCCGGGGTGTCGGCGCGGTCAACGACCCGCACCGATCCGCCCCGTTGGGCGATGAAGGACGCCGCCGCGCGGCCACTGCGCCCGTAGCCGACGACGAGCGCGTGGCGGCCACGCGTTTCGATCACGCTGCGGGCCCCGGCCGCGCCAGCGCCACCGCCAGCGCCGCGGCGACCAGCGATCCGGCCCAGAACCAGAGGGCCAGCGGCGTCTCTTTCCAGCCGGCGACGATGAAGTGGTTGTGCAGCGGTGACATACGGAAGGGCCGGTTACCGGTCATCTTGAAGCTCGCCACCTGGACGATCACCGTCACCGTCTCGACGACGAAGACGAGCGCGAGCAGCGGCAGGAACCACAAGAATCCAGTCACGATCGCCGCGGCGACCATCGCCGTCCCCAGCGCCAGGCTGCCCGTGTCGCCCATGAAGATGCGCGCCGGAAACAGGTTGTAGAACAGGAAGCCGACGAGGCAGCCCGCGAGGATCGCCGGCATCAGCCCCACGCTCGGGTGATGCTGCAGCACCGCGACCAGGGCGAGGGCACCGAAGCTGACAGCGCCTGCCCCGGCGGCGAGGCCGTCGCTGCCGTCCGTCAGGTTGAAGGCGTTCGATCCGGCGGCCACCGCCAGCGCGGTGACCAGGATCATCCAGGCGCCGAGCGCGCGCCGGCCGTCGAAGGGAACCAGTTGCGAGGTCAGGCCCCATTGCAGCGCGAGCAAGCCGAGGAGGGCGCCGGTTAAGAGCTGGATCACGATCTTGTAGCGCGCCCTGAGCCCGAGGTTGCGCCCGCCGCGGACGGCGGAGAAGTCGTCGATGAAGCCGAGCGCCCCACCCAGGCCGAGCGCGATCAACACGAAGGCACCGGCGAGCGAGCGGTCGGCGACCAGGTAGAGGACGAGGGCCACGACCACGAACACGATGCCTCCGGCAGTCGGCGTCCCGGCCTTGGCGTGGTGCGCCGCCGGACCTTCCTCACGGATCTGCTGGCCCATGCGAGCGCGCGCCAGGCGGCCGATCGCGGCCGGGAAGACGAGGGCGCTGACAATCAGCGCCGTGACAAAAACGATTAGGGGCGTCATGACTCCTCACGAATCTGCTCGACCACCCGTTCCAGCCGCATGCCGCGCGAGCCTTTGACCAGCACCTGGGTCTGCGGCGTGAGCAACGGACCCAGCGCCGCCACCACCTGGTCGGCCCCCTCGACGACGTACGCCCGCTCTTTGGCCAGGCCGGCGCGTCGGGCGGACTCCACCACCTGCGGGGCGTACTCCCCTACCGCGATCACGATGTCAGCGGTTCTGCCGGCGAGCGAACCGATCTCCTCGTGGGCCCGGGTCGCGTGGTCGCCGAGCTCCAGCATGTCGCCCAGCACCGCCACCTTGAGCGAGCCCTTGGGCGCCAGCTCGAGAACATGGAGCGCGGCCTGCATCGAACCGGGACTGGCGTTGTAGGAATCGTCGATCACGGTGGCGCCGTTGCGGCCGGTCACGATGTTCATCCGCCGGGCGGGCGGGGTGAAGCCATGGAGTGCCGTGGCGATCGCTGGAGCGTCGAACTCGAACTCGAGGGCGACCGCGGCGGCGGCCAGTGCATTCGAGATGCTGTGCTGGCCCGGGAGGCGGAGATAGACCTCGGCCTTACCCCGTGGCGTGACCAGCGAGAAGGTGCTACCTTCGATGCCGTGCAGCCGGACTCGTTCGGCGCGCACGCCAGCGTCGCTCGCCATGCCAAAGAGCGTGAAGCGTCGCGTCACCGCCGACATCGCCCGCACCCTTGAATCGTCAGCATTGAGCACCGCCAACCCGCCGGGGGTCAGTCCCTCGACCAGCTCGCGCTTGGCGGCGGCGACCGCCTCAATCGATCCGAGGAACCCGACGTGGGCCAGCCCGACGTTGAGCACGACCCCGATCGTCGGTGGAGCCACCCGCGCCAGCTCGCGAATTTCGCCTGCCCTCGACATCGCGTACTCGACGACCAAAGCTCGATCGCGCGGGTCCATCTGGAAGATCGTCATCGGGATCCCGGTGTAGGTATTCAGGTTGCCTTCGCTCTTGTGCACGCGCAGCCGGCGTCCGAGCACATGGGCGATCAGGTCCTTGGTCGTCGTTTTTCCGGCACTGCCGGTGATGGCGACGATGGGCAGCGCCTGCCGGCGCAGGCGATCGGCCGTGATGTCGAACAGCGCTTGCCGGGTGTCCGGGACCACGATCACCGCGGCGTGATCGACTGACTGAGGCGGCCGCTCGCACAGGACGCCGCCGGCGCCACGTTCGATCGCCTGGGCAATGAAGCCATGGCCGTCTTGCTGCTCGCCGCGCAGCGCCACGAAGAGGCCGCCGGGCTTCACTTCGCGCGAATCGGTGAACATCGCGTTCAACGACGCGTCCTGCGAACCGCTGAGCAGGCGTCCACCCGTCGCGTCCACTACGTCTCTTACCGACATCGACACAGCAACCCTATTGTCGCTGGCGCTATCACGGCGCGATCTGCCACTGGGTGATCAGCGCGCTGGCGACGGTTTTCCAGATCGGGGCCGCGACATAGGCGCCTTCGAAGAGCACCTTCGGCTTGCGCGTGATGACCATCATGATGAACTGCGGGTGATCGGCGGGCACGAAGCCGACGAAGGAGCCGATCGTCTGGTCCTTGGCGTAGCTTCCGTTTTCCGGGATGCTGGCGGTCCCGGTCTTGCCCGCGAGCCGGTTCTTGAAGCCATCGATCCGAGCGGCAAACCCGGAGCCATGCTCGACCACGCCGACCATCATCTGCTGCATCTGCTGCGCAGCCTTAGGACTGATGACCTGCCGGATGACGCGTGGCTGCACCGGGTGGCGCGTGCCGTTAGCATCGATCACCTGGTCGACGACGTGCGGCCAGACGAGGTTGCCGCCGGTGGCCACGACGTTGACGGCGGCCAGCATCTCGATCGCTGTCGCGTCCACCCCCTGGCCGAACGAGGCGGTGGCGAGCTCGACCGGTTTCCACTTGGCGAGGTCGCGCAGCGGCTCTGCCGTCTCGGCGGCGACGTCGATCCCGGTTGGCGAGCCGATGCCAAACTTTTGCAGGTATTGGTAGAAGGGGCCCGCGCCCTCCAGCTGCTGCGCCTTGATGGCGCCCACGTTGAGCGAATTCTCCAGGACCTGGGTCATGCTGACGTTCCCGTGTGCCCGGTTGTCCCAGTTGCGGATGGCCACCCCGCCGACCACGGCGACGCCGGTCTCGTTGAAGCGTGTGTCGGGCGTGATGGCGTGGTCATCGAGCGCGCCCCCCAGGGTGACCACCTTCATGACGGAGCCCGGTTCGTAGAGGTTGGAGACGATCGGGTCGATGAACTGCGAGGTCGGCGTCGTCGCAAACTGGTTGGCGTTATAGCTGGGCACATCGGCCCAGGCGACGATCCGGCCCGTGGTCGGTTCCATGATGATCAGCGAGCCACTCTCCGCCTGGTATTTCTGCACCCCGTCGGCGAGCGCCCGCTCGGCCACCACCTGGATGGTGCCGTCCAGCGAGAGTTGCAGCGAGGCGCCATCGACCGGATCACGGCGCTGGCGATCACTGAGCACGATGGGCTGGTTCGCCAGATCGCGCACGGTCGCCTCGAAGCCGTCCTGGCCATGCAGGACTTTGTCGTAGTAGCCTTCGATCCCGTAGTTGCCGACGCCCGCATCATTGGCGAAGCCAAGAAGGTTGGCCGCCAGCGTGGTGCCGGCCACCCCACCATCGACATAGGACCGCTGCGTCTCGGCCACCTTGCCAATACCTGGCAAACGAAGCTTGTCCAGTTGCTGGGCGACGGAAGCGGGCACCCGTCTCGCCAGGTAGACGAACTTTCGTGTCGTGGCCAGCTGGGCCTGGATCGCGTCCGGGGTCACCGCCAGCAAGGGGGCGAGCTTGCCGGCGATATCCTGTCGCTCTCGCGCCGAAATTTGATCCGGCGAGGCGAAAATCGAAAAGACCGGCGTGTTGGTCACGAGCAGCGCGCCGTTGCGATCCAGGATGTCACCGCGTACCGCGGGCAGGGTGATCGTGTCGTCGTGGTAGGCGGCCGCCAGCCTGGCCATATCGTCGTGCCGCCACACCTGCCAATACGTCAATCGGCCGAGCAGCACCAGGTAGGCACTCAGGATGAGCGCCATCAATGTAAGGATGCGACTGCGGGGCTCGAGTTCCTGGACACCCCTCACGGTCGACGCCCGCTTAGTGCGTTGCTTGCGAGTTCAGCGGGCGGCCGATAACGGCGCCCAGCACTGCCAGCACGCCGTCCCAGACGCCGGATCGGCCCTGGTTCTGCGGACGGGGCCCGAGCGCGATCGGTGATTGTGTCGAATGGACATACTGCCACCGGCTGGGGTGGGAGAGACCGAGTTGCACGGCCGCGGTGGCGACGCGGTTGGCGGCGCGATCGCCGGCGAGCTGCGCCAGGAGCTGGTCGTGCTCGGCGGAAAGGCGGGCTTGTTCCTGCTTGAGCGTCGCGATCTGGTAGCTCGCCTGGGTGGCGGCCGCTGATTGCCCCACGAGGAGCAGGGCGGCGGCGACCAGCGCCGTCGCACCGACGAGCGGCGAGATCGAAGGCCGGCCCCGACTCCGGCGCGCGCGCGAAGGGGGGAACGCGCGCGCCGGAGGGGTCGGATCGGGCCGGCGGGGCCGCAAGACTAGTAGATGCCCAGGAGGGAGGGGTTCCACCATGCGGCCGCTCAGGTATTGACTTGTGGAATGACATGGATCGGGTTCATAACTTCTCCGCGACTCGTAATTTCGCTGACCGCGCGCGGGGGTTTTCCCGCACTTCGGCCTCCGACGGGGTGATCGGCTTGCGCGTCACGACACGCACCGAACGCTGGTGCCCACAGATGCAAACGGGCGCTTGGGGCGGACAAATACAGTCTGTTGCTTCGACGTTGAAAAGGTTCTTTGCAATTTTGTCCTCGAGGGAGTGGAAAGAGACGACCCCGATGCGCCCACCGCTTGCAAGCACTTGGATGCCGGCCTTCAACCCTTTTTCGATCGCCTCGAGCTCCCGGTTGACCGCGATCCGGAAGGCCTGGAAGGTGCGGGTCGCGACGTGAATCTCGCGGGGCCAGGCGCCCCGCGGGATGGCCCCGGCCACCACGTCGACGAGGTCCGCTGTGGTCTTGAACGGCGTCCGGCGCCGCCGCTCCACGATCCGACTCGCGATCCGCGCCGCCCACCGCTCCTGGCCGTAGTCGTAAAGGATGCGCCGCAACTCGCTCTCCGATTCGCGATTGAGCAGGTCGGCGGCGGTCCATGGTTCGCTACGATCCAGGCGCATGTCCAGTGGTCCCTCCCGCTGGAAGCTGAAACCCCGCTCCGGGTCATCGAGCTGCACCGAGGAAAGACCGAGGTCGAAGACGATGCCATTTGGTGGGCGGCCGATGCGCTCGGCCGCCCGGTCGAGCTGCGCGAAGTTGGTGTGCTCCAGCATCACGGTGATGTCGGGAGGCACCGGCTCCTGGGCGAACCGCTCGAGGGCGGAGGCGTCGCGATCGATGCCGAGCAGCACGCCGCCCGGCCGCAGGCGCTCGATCAGCGCCCGCGCATATCCCCCACCCCCCAGCGTGGCGTCGATGAACGCCTGCCCGGGAGTTGGTTGAAGGCTCGTTATGACGTCTTGTAAAAGTACGGGTCGGTGTCCGGACGGCCCGGACGGTCGATCGAGTCGAGGGCGGCCGCGTCGGTCACGTGCGCGGGGCACGTCGCCGCTCGGCCACCTGGTCCTGAATGCGCGTGTATTCCTCGGGCGTCGCCTCGCCGATCCGGCGCCACCCCTCGTCGTTCCAGATCTCGATCAAGTTGTTGACGCCCACAATCCAGGCCACGCCCATGATGCCGGCATATTGCCGCTGGTCGGCGGACAGGACGATTCGTCCCTGGGCGTCGAATTCGCACTCCCGGGCGGCGCCGAACATCATGCGGGCGAGGCGCCGCTCCTCCGCCGGCGTCGTCGAGCCCAGCCGCAAGCCCTGCTCCTGCGCCCATTCCTGGGGCGGATAGACCTGCAGGCAACCCTCGGCGCCCTTGGAGATGACGGTGCCACTGGGAAGTTGTTCCCGATAACGGGCGGGGATCGCGACTCGTCCCTTGGCGTCGACCGAGTGCCGGTACGTGCCCAGGAACATTAGAAGTCGTCACCGGCTGTCTCACTCTCCCCACTTTTCCCCACTTTGTGCCACCAGCACGCCGAACGCTACCACTGCGACAGGTGCCTGTCAACAAATTCGGACTAAATCTTGTGGCCTTGTACCGGCGCGGAAAAAGCGCCACTACATCTTGTGTCAGCGGCCGAAGGCCGCCGCGCTTTCGCGCGTAAGAGGGCGGGCGCCGGATGCCGGCCTGTACGCGTACACGAGGCCGTCGTCGTTTCGGCCGAGTGCGCGATGGGCCGGCTGGACGACGCCACCGCCCGGTTCAGTCCCCGAGCTAACTCCGAACGCATCAGCGAGTCTCCGTGTGCATACGGGCGCGGCAAATCGGCCTTGACAGCGAGTGTCCGGCACGGTAGACATTTGTTCACAACCAATAACGCCGCCCTAAGGAGGGGACATGGCAACCATTACCGGCGTCAGCGCACCCGCGCAGTCGGGCGAGCTGCTCTCGGAGCGGATCGCGCCCGGCATCTTACCCAAGGTCCTCGGCCGCTTCGACATGATCGCGATCTTCGTGGCCATCGTCCTATTCGCTGTCCAGGGCTCGGTCGTCCAGCCGGCCGGCGCCTCGGCGTTCGTGTACTGGATCCTCGGCTTCGTCACGTTCCTCATTCCCGGCGCCATCGTCACCGGCCAACTTGGCCTTATGTTCCCCGGTGAAGGTTCGATTTACGTCTGGACCAACAAGGCGCTCGGCTCCTTCTGGGGCTTCTTCGCCGGCTTCTGCGCCTGGTGGCCCGGCACGCTCGTCATGGTCGCGACCGCCGTCCTGGTGGTCAATCTGCTGCAGTTCTTCATGAGCCTCCCGCCCTTCAACGTTGTAAATCCGCTGGGCGCGCTCTGGCAGCAGGGGATCATCATCCTGGCGGTCATCTGGTTCTCATCCGGGCTCTCGATCCTGCGCTTCCGCGTCACGCAGAATCTCGTCAACGGCGTCTTCGTCATCTACGGGGCCGCCATTCTCACTGTCGGGCTGGCCGGCCTCGCCTGGTTGCTGGGCGGCCATCCGGCGGCCAACGACTTCTCACGGAACGCGTTCGGCCTCAACCCCAACAACGCGACCTTTTATGGCCTTGTGATTCTGGCCCTGCTCGGCATCGAGGTGCCGCTGAACATGGGCGTAGAGATCCGTGATCGCAGGGCGATTACAAGCTACCTGGTGTGGGGATCGATCGTCGTCATGGTCGGCTATCTCGTACTGACCTTTGGCGCGATGGTGGTCCAAAAGAACAGCGGGCCGACCTTCAACTCGACGACCGCGATCCTCTCGGCAGTCCAAACATCGCTGGGCGCCTTCGTCGCCGCGCTCGTCACGCTGGTGATGATCGCGTTCTTCATCTTCAATACCACCGTCTACAACTACTCCTTCGCACGACTTCTGTTCGTCAGCGGGCTCGACCGGCGGCTTCCGGCCTTCATCGGCCGCGTCAACCGCAACAAGGTGCCGCAAAACGCCGTCCTGGTCCAAGCCGTAATCACCACGATCCTCACGGCGATCGCGTACTTTCTCTTCAGCGGCAACGCCAACCTCTCGGTTGGTATTTACATCGCCCTTCAGGCGGCGGTGACGGTGATCTGGTGCCTGTCGATGGTGTTCCTCTTCGCGGACGTCCTGATCATTCGCACGAAGTACCCGGAGGAGTTCAAGCGCGAGCAACTCGTGCCGATCTGGCTCTTCTGGGCGGCGTCACTCGCGGGCGCCGTCGCGAGTGCAGTCGGTGTGCTAGTCACCCTGACCGGTGGCTGGTTGCTCGATCCAAAACATCAGCTCGCCGGCTCCTGGAACCCGGCGGTCATCCCCCACGGTCCCTGGATCCTGATCGTCGGCGGCGTCGGGATCGCGTCGCTCGTCGTGGCCGTCGTCGTCTATCTCCTCGGGTTGAACACCGCGCGCCGCGTCCTGGCGACTTCCGGCGGAGCGGGCCCGGGTGCCGGGAGCTGATCGGGGCGGCCGATGGCAACCACACTCACCGACTCGGCGACAACGGTTGATCTCGACGCTCGACGGCGCGAGCTCGTCGCACAGGCGGAGGCATCGGGCCTCCGCCTCGTGCGCTTCCTTTACTGCGACAACGACGGCATCATCCGCGGCAAGAGTGCCGGGATCGCGAACCTGAAAGAGCGACTGGAAACCGGCATCGGCCTGACGGTCGCGATGCAGGCCTTCACCATGCTCGACCACCTGGCCAGCGTCGACGGCATGGGTCCCGTCGGCGAAATCCGGCTGGTGCCTGACCCCACGACCTTCGCCATCGCCCCCTACGCGCCGCACACCGGGACGGTCCTGGTCGACATGCAGACCCTGGACGGCCAGCCCTACGCCGCCGACGGCCGAGGCTTCCTCAAGCGCATGATCGCGCGCGCCGATGATTACGACCTCTCGGTGGTGGCGGCCTTCGAACCCGAATGGTCGCTGGCGGTCAAAAACGGCGAGCTCTTCTCCCCCATCGATGACAGCGGCTGCTTCACCTCGACCGGCATGAACATGGCCGCAGCCGTGATCGATGAGATTGTCGCGGCGCTCGAATCACAGGGAATGACGGTCGAGCAGTACTACGCCGAGCTCGGCTGGGGTCAGCAGGAGCTTTCGATCCGTCACGCGCCCGCCCTGCAAGCGGCCGATCACCACATCATCTATAGGGAGACCGTGCGCGGCGTGGCGTTGAAGCACGGCCGCTACGCCTCCTTCGCACCCAAGCCGTGGGGCGACCAGGCGGGCAACGGCTGTCACCTGCACTTCTCGGGCTGGAATCTCGAGCAGAGCGTCAACCGCTTCTACGAAGCCGACGCCGAATTCAACCTGTCGCCGCTGGCGCGCCAATTCATGGCAGGCATCCTCGACCATCTGCCGGGCCTCGTGGCCCTCACCTGCGCCTCGGTCAACTCCTACCGCCGTCTGCAACCCCAGATGTGGGCGTCGGCGTTTCGCGCCTGGGGTCCGGACAATCGCGAAGGCGCCCTGCGCGTCGCCTCGCCGTTCAAGGGTCACGAGGCGGAGTCGACCAACGTCGAACTGAAGTCGTCCGACTCGAGCGCCAATCCTTACATCTCGCTCGGCGGAGTGATGGCGGCCGGCCTCGACGGCATCGATCGCGGGCTCAAGTTGCCCCCACCCGTCACGGTCGACCCATACAACCTCAGTGATAAGGAGCGCCAGGCGATCGGTGTCGACCGCCTGCCGCAGAGCCTCAAGGAGGCGATCGCCAACCTCAAGCGGGACGATGTCTTGCTCAAGGCCCTCGGCGAGCGCCTGGCCACGTCATACATCGCCGTCAAAGAACTCGACATCGATGCCTTTGCGGCCGCCGACGAAGCCTTCGAGTTCAGACAACATATCTATAAGTACTGACACCGCCGGCGAACTGGTGCATGCGTGGGCCGACCAGCCCGCGATCGATCATCACTGCCATCCGTTGCGGCGCTGGCCCTTTGAACTGACGGCCCTCGAGCTGCGCGGGGCGTTCACCGAAGCGCTCGATCCCCAACTCGCCGAGCGTCATGTCGTCAACACGGTGGCCTATCGGGATGCTATTCGCCGAATCGCCGGCGAGCTTCGATGCGACGCGACGGAAGCGGCCATCCTCGCCTATCGGAATGGCGCCGACCCGGCCGGCTACGCGAGGCAACTGATGGCGCGAACCACGACCGCCGTGATGCTCGTTGACAATGGCTATGTCGCCGGCGAGTCTTTCACATTACCGGAACAGGAGCAGGCGATTGGCATCACACAGCGCCAGATCATTCGGCTCGAGACCGCCGCCGAGAACCTCATTCATTACGCCAACGACCCGCGCGAATGGTTCGACGCCGTCCGCGCCGCACTGCGGGCCGATGTCGGCCGCGGGGCAGTGGGCGTCAAAACCATCTGCGCCTACCGCGCGACCCTCAAGCTCCAGCCGGTCGACACCGATGCCCTCGGTGTTGCCTTCAGTGCGATGCGGCTGCGCGCCCAGCACGGCCAGCATCCGCGTCTTTCCGGTAACGCCTTGTGCCACGCCCTGCTCTTTGAGGCGGCGCTGGAATGCCGCGAGCTCGACGTCCCGCTCCAGGTCCACTGCGGCTTCGGCGACCCCGACGAAGACCTCGCCGAAACCTCGCCCCTCGGCCTGCGCCCGTTATTTACTGATCCAACCCATCGCGGCCTTCGCGTCGCGCTGCTCCATTGCTACCCCTACCACCGCGAGGCGGCCTATCTCTGCTCGGTGTTCCCTGATGTCTACATGGACCTGTCGCTGACGATTCCGTTCGCCGGCCTCGAGGGCGAACGCGCGATACGCGAGGCACTGGGGCTATGCCCGACCAGCAAGCTGCTCTACGCGAGCGACGCGAGCCGTTATCCGGAGGTCTTCTTCGTCGCCGCCATCGTGCATCGCGAGGCGCTCGCCGCGGCGCTCAGCGAGCTGGTCGACCGCCACATCATGAACCCTGCCGCGGCCGCCGAGGCCGGCCGCCAGATCATGGCCGAGAACGCGAAGCGCGTCTACCGCCTCCCGGACTAGCCGAGCGAAGGTGGCGGGCTTTGACCAGGACAGGGCGCGCCGACGCCGATCCGCACGGTTTGGTCAGTCTGTCCCGACCTGACGACGACCGAAACACAGGCCGCCTGCGATACGAAATAGCCACCCGGATACACAAGCCAGTCATCGCTTGGGTCCCATCGGCTCGATGACGGCATTCGTTGTGTCGGACGGCACCCAGGAACCCGCAGGTGACCTGTCGGTTTGGCCAGGCTGCCCCAGGTGATCGTGAGCCGGCCGCGCCACGAGTCGGGCACGATCAGGTCGAAGGCTGCGCCCCGACGGATGAATAGCCCGTCTTTGGCGAACAGCGTGGCGTGCGGGTCGGAGTTTGGGTTGGCCTGCAGAGCCCGGCCGGTCGGGAGGGCGACGCCATCGAGAATGACCGACGATTCCGATGGAGGATTAGGCGTTGAGGCGATCACGTCCTGGCAGTGGAGCACGGCGATCGCATCTGATGGGGTCGGAGAGACGATAGACGCGCTATGACTGCAGGCAGTGGACCGTGAAGACGATGGCGCCGATCAGCAACCACGCCTGGCGGGCTAACGGCCGGTAGGTGACGGCCATCGGCTCAAGGATAAGAAAGTGAGTCCGCCGATAAGCCGAGTTCTGTTCCCCGCTTCAGCCGGCAGAGCCGGCGCGCCGTGGGGCGGCAGTCATCCGTCTTCGTCGCCGGTTACCCGGCGACTCTAGCGACCTTACCCGAGGACCAGCCGAGCCGGCCGTATCGTCCTCCTATTCGGTCTTGCTCCGGGTGGGGTTTACCGAGCCAGCCGGTCTCCCGGCTGCTGGTGGGCTCTTACCCGCACCATTTCACCTTCGCCGCCGCTTGCGCGACGGCTGTGTCTTTTCTGTGGCACTCTCCTTCGGGTCACCCCGACCGGGCGTTACCCGGCACCCTGCTCTGCGGAGCTCGGACTTTCCTCGACGGGACGATCCCGCCGCGACTGCCTGGCGGACTCGGTCGATATTGTACCCGCGTCCTCGGCGGGGATAACAAACCGGATAAGCCCGGCACTTGCAGCGATCAGCGCCGCGGAAACCAGGAACGTCAGCGGCAGGCCAACCTGAATCAGCGGTCCGGAAACGGCCGACCCGATCGGCTGGCCGGCCCAATTCAGGCCCATCGAGACCGCGAAGGCGCGGCCGAACCAGGCGGGATCGGTGCGTCGCTGACGCATCGAGAACATGCTCACGTCAAACGGCCCGATGGAGAGGCCGGCAACCAGCATCGCGCCGATCGCCACTAAGGCGTTCGAGGCCAGCGCCAGCGTGGCAACGCCAGCGGCGGTCACCAGCGTCGACAGCGCCATGACCGTCAACTCCCGCCCGCGGCTATCGATCCGGCCGGCAATCAGGGCGGACGGCACCGTCGCCAGGCCGTAGACGGCCCAGAGTTCGCCGGCCAGCGAGGCGTTGCCGTGGAGACGCTCGAAGACCATCACCGGAATCGCCACCACAAGGATCCCCATGCCCAGGTTCATCACGCTCATCACAAGCACAATGCCGCGCAATGTGGCATTTCGCCGGACCACGTACACGACGCCTTGCCACGCCTGCGCGAAGACCGGGCCAGATGACGTCCGGAGCATTGGCTCCGGGAGCCGAATCATTGACACCGCCGCCGCAAGATAGAGGATCGCCGTGGTCGCCAGCGCAACGCGCGAGCCGGACCATGCCGTCAATGCCCCGGCCAGTGCCGGACCGGCGCCGATCGTTACCGCGTACGCGATGCTGTCCAAGGCATTGGCCCGATCCCAAAGGTGCTTGGGAACGACGAGGGGCAAAAGCGAGCGCGCCCCGCTGTTGCTCAACGAAAAGGTCAGCGCGCTGACCGTCACGATTGGCAGCAGTACGGCCGGCTGAAGTCGGCCGGCGACGTCGAGCACCACGATGGCGGCCAGCGTCAGGGCGCCAACCAGGTAGTCCAGCGTGATCAGGCGCACTCGCCCATGACGATCGAGCAACGCGCCCGCCAGTGGGCTGACCGCGATGCCCGGCGCGACCGCGAGGAATACGGTGACCCCCGCCAGCGTTGGCGAATGAAACCGTTGGAGGACGAAGATGACCAGCGCGAGCTGCATCATCTGACTGGCGGTGCGGGCCAGCAGAACGCTCGCCGCCAAGCGAGGAAATGCCGGAATCCGAAAGAGCGCAGGATAAGTCGTGCTTTCGACGGGCACGACTCTATAGCTTACGGAGCGAGAACTTTCTCCATCGTTTTGAATGACACTTTCGCGTACTCCTTGAGCGCGT
>Ga0209009_1000050_pt1 | contig 54323 bp, 64 predicted proteins | sample BlaSpr_A8_OM3_M2_FD_187979 | JGI IMG/M metagenome (GOLD analysis project Ga0209009, IMG submission 187979) | Forest soil microbial communities from Thunder Bay, Ontario, Canada - Black Spruce, Ontario site 2_A8_OM3_M2 (SPAdes) (version 2) | ecosystem: Environmental > Terrestrial > Soil > Boreal... | reverse complement strand
GAGCGCTGCCGGCGGTCTTCGCGGCGACGCACAGGCCGTCCTCCTCGGTGGCTACTTCGGCGGTTGGGGAGAGGTCGATGAGCAATGGGGGTTGCCACTGGACCCCCGGTCCATGCGCGCTCGTGGGCTGGCGTTCGGCTGCGGCGTGGTCCACTTCCTCGCGCCGGAGAGCTGCGGCGTCGAGGCGACAGCCCGGATCATGGCCTACCTGGCGTCGCAGAGCGCGCGCCAGTGCGGACCATGCGTCTTCGGACTCTCGGCCATCGCCTCGGCGATGCAGCGGCTGGCAACACGGTCGCCGCAGGGCGACGATCTGGATCGCATCGTCCGCTGGAGCGGCCAGCTGGCAGGCCGCGGCGCCTGCCATCATCCCGATGGCGCGGTTGGATTGATTCGAAGCGCCGTGCGGCTGTTCGCCGATGACTTCGCCGAGCACCAGCATCGGCGCTGCCTGACGGTCTCGAGGCCGCAGCGGGTGGCGGTGGCCTGATGGGCGAGATCCTCGAGGTCGACCGAATCCGTTGCGACGCCCACGGCCTCTGCGCCGAGCTGCTCCCGGAGCTGATCAGCCTGGACGACTGGGGTTATCCCATCGTCAAGAAAGGCCCAGTGCCCGACCATCTGGTGGAGCTCGCCCGGCGCGCCGTCGATATCTGTCCGGTGCTGGCGCTTCGCTTGGCTCGCGCCGCCTAACAAGCCAGGGCGGTCGTGACGGACGTCACCGCGGATCGGTGACCTCAGTGAATGGCGCATGAGCCATCGGTGCGTCAAGGTTGCGGCATCACCTTTTGAGGAGCAGAAGTGCCGAATTATGAGTATCGATCGACGCAGGGCTGGCGAGGGATTCCAGTGGTGCACCTTGCCTTCGGGCGTTGGGAAGGCGGCCGTTACCGCCCGGCGCGGGCGCGCGGGCTGATCGCCGTCGGTGACACCGCCGTGGGCATGGTGGCGGTCGGCATCATTGCTTTCGGCGGCGTTGCGGTCGGGCCGGTTGCGCTCGGATTGGTTGTTGTGGGTCTTGCGGCTGTTGGCCTGGTGTCGACCGGCATCGTCGCTGCAGGGCTCGTCACGGCGGGTGTCGTGGCGGTCGGCATCAAGGCGGCCGGCCTCGTCGTCAGTCAGCTGGGCCTTCGAGGTTAGCCCGTCCGCTTCAAGGGTGATGGGCAGGCCCCGACCCGTGTCGAGATCGAACATCGGGGTTGGGAGCGTCTTGGGAGTGGCGGGCCGGCCTGGCGCACGCGTAGCGACGACCGATTGGGCGACGACGTGATTCTCGTAGACCGAAACAAGAACCACGGGCCGTCCCGTGTTGCTTGGCGGCGGCACCATCGAGGTGGCTGAGACCTTCAAGGCGATGTAGCCGCGCTCGGGAGCGGTTGACCCCCCAGCGGAACATGTATACAATGTGGTAGCTGCAATGGGGGTTATGGCGCTTCGCGAGCAACAGCTCGATCGCTGCATCTACCCTCGGCCGTTTGCCGAGGATTTTGCCGAGTGCCCGGCGTACCAGGCGACCAGCTTCATTGCCGCCGATTCTCGCAATCGACCCCTGGGCGAATGGCGCACCTGCCGGCATCTCACGGCCGGGAACGAGGTGGAGAATCGGGGGCGATTTTACCCTCGCTGCGCCCTGGGCACCAGGCCGCAGCGTCTGCAGTGGCTGGCGCAGGTCAGCCCGGCCCGCCTCGATGTCGTGCGAGCCCTGCAGGACGAGTTCGATGGGTTCAGTCTGCCTCACCGAAAGCAACTCTCTGAGGCTCGCTCCCGGCTTCACGCTGGATCTCGGTCGCGAGCTATGGAGGCCGAGACGCAGGAATTGATCGATGGCTTCCTGCAGGTGATTGACCGCTTCCTCAACGCCAACCAGGCCCGATTTCTTGATGTGGGGCTGCCGACCCAGCCGCTTCGCCTGCTGATCAGGGAATGGGTCATGGCCTGGGTGCGTACGCCGGAGATGGCGGCGCCGCGGATGACCGACGCTCCCCCCGACGCATTCGCCAACCCCGTCCGCGCCTTCGTTGGCCTGCCGACCGAACCCGCCACGGAATGGACCCGGCGGCTCTGGGATCGTCCAATCTACTCGGATACGATGCTGCAGATCGTGCCGACGGTGGACCCTCCCGGCATTGCGCTGGTGGGAGATGTCGAGGCCTCCAACGTTCAGGCGGTGTTGCGAGCGCTCACCGGTCTGCCGTCCTCAAGCGGCGACGTCCACCTCGATCTGAGCGGCCTGCTGTTTTGTGACCTCGGCGGGCTGCAGGCGATCGTGCGCGCCGCGCAGGCCCTCGAACCGGGTCGGCGGCTCGTGCTCCACGGGGTTCCGCGGCAGCTCGAACGGGCCCTGGAGATCGTCGATTGGGCGCCGCTGCCGAACCTGAGCATCGCATCATCGGCCCCCGGTGTGGAAAGGCCATGACGGCAACGATGGTGACCAACGAGCGCGGATTCCGCCACGAGGCGCTCCTCTACGCCGGCATCGACCAGTTTGTGGCCCGCACCACGCCCTTCATCACGGGCGCGCTGGAAGCCGATGAGCCGATCCTGGTGGTCGTCAGCCGGCAGAAAATCGCTGCACTTCGCACCGCGGTGGGCAAGGACGCGGATCGGGTGCAATTCCGCGACATGTCGGAGGTGGGGGCCAATCCGGCCCGGATCATCCCGGCGTGGCACACGTTTGTCGAAGCCCATGCCGGCGAAGGCCGGCGCCTGCGTGGCATTGGCGAACCGATTTACCCCGAGCGGACCGCCTCCGAGCTGGTCGAATCGCAGCGCCACGAAGCACTGCTGAACGCGGCGTTCGATGGCGAGCCGGACTTCTGGCTGCTCTGTCCGTACAACACGCAAGCGCTTGACCCGTCGGTGGTCGAGACCGCACACCGCACCCATCCGGTCATCGCCGATGGCCATGGAACCAGCTGGAGCGATTTGTACCCGGGCGTGGCCGCGTCGGTGGCACCGTACGATAAGCCGCTCCCCGAGCCGAGTGCGCTCCGAGCGACGCTCGCGTTCGACGCCAAGCGGCTATCCGCCGTTCGCCGACTGGTCTCGCGGGAAGCCGCGAGCGCCGGTTTCATGACGCGATCGATCGCCGACCTGGTGCTGGCGGCCAATGAGGTCGCCACCAACAGCGTGCAGCACGGCGGCGCTGCGGGCACCCTGCGCATTTGGCGCGATGGCGGCGTCCTCGTCTGCGAGGTTCGTGACCGCGGACACTTCGAGGATCCGCTTGCCGACCGGCGTCGACCGGCGCCCGGCCAGGACGGTGGGCGTGGCCTGTGGCTGGCCAACCAGCTCTGCGACCTGGTGCAGATCCGCTCGTGTTCGAGCGGGACGACGGTCCGCCTGCACATGCATCGCGACCGATCGCGCTAATCTGAACAGGGTCCATGCCTGATGCGGTGATCGTTGCCTATGGTCGCTCGCCGATTGGCCGCGCCAATAAGGGGTCGCTGGTCGAGATGCGGCCCGACGACCTGGCCGCGCACGTCGCGACCAAGGTGATGCAGAAGGTCCCGCAACTCGACCCCACCACGCTCGACGACCTGATCTGCGGCTGCGGTCTGCCCGCCGGCGAGCAGGGCTTCAACCTGGGGCGAGCGGTCAGCATCCTGACCCGGTTCGATGTGCCGGGCACGACCGTTACTCGCTACTGCGCCTCGTCGCTGCAGAGCAGCCGGATGGCCTTCCACGCCATCAAGGCGGGCGAGGGCGAGGCGTTTCTCTCGGTCGGAGTGGAATGCGTCTCGAGGTACGTGAACGGATTCGCCGACCAGCCCGACGCCCAGAACCCGCGGCTCCAGCGCGGCAATAGCGAAGAGTACCCCGACATCTACATCGCGATGGGGGAGACGGCGGAGAACGTGGCCGACTTGAAGCACATCAGCCGCGAGGAAATGGATCGGTTCGCCGTCAAGAGCCAGACACGGGCCGTCGAGTCGCGCGACGGCGGATTCTTCGACCGCGAGATCATCCCGGTGCCGCTCAAAAATGGGACCACCCTGCAGAAGGACGATGGGCCGCGCCCGAACACGACGATGGAGGTGCTCGGGACGCTGAAGCCGGCGTTCCGCGAGAACGGGCGGGTCACCGCCGGCAATGCCTGTCCTCTGAACGATGGCGCCGCGGCCGTCGTGATCACGTCCGACCGCAAGGCGAAGGAGCTCGGCCTTCGACCGCTGGCCCGGATCATTGCTACCGGGGTGTCGGCGCTCGAGCCGGAGATCATGGGCCTTGGCCCGATCGAGGCCTCACGACAGGCGCTGAAGCGGGCGAAGATGACGATCGACGACATCGACATCGTCGAGATCAACGAGGCCTTTGCCGCTCAGGTGATTCCCTCGGCGCGCGAACTGGGCATCGATCCCTTCAGTGACAAGCTCAATCCGCATGGTGGCGCGATCGCGCTCGGCCATCCCTTCGGCATGACGGGGGCCCGCATCCTCTGCACGCTGCTGAACGGACTTACCACCGACAACAAGACGATCGGCCTCGAGACCATGTGCGTCGGTGGTGGGCAGGGCATGGCGATGATTGTCGAGCGGGTCAACTAGCCGGTCCACTATGACCGACGTCGCGATCGAGAGAGGCAACAAGCGGGCCTTCGCCTTCGCCCTCGACTGGCCGGGCTGGTGCCGATCCGGGAAGGACGAGGCTGCAGCGCTGGCCGCTCTCGGTGACTACGCCCCGCGCTACGTGCCAGTTGCGAAAAAGGCGCGCCTGGCGTTCGACCCGAAATCGGCCACGGCGTTTCGGGTGGTGGAGCACCTTCCGGGCACGGCCACCACCGATTTCGGCGCGCCGGACTCGGTGGCAACGCGCGACACCACGCCGCTCGCCTCGCCAGAGGCCAAGCGGATCGCCGCGCTCCTCAACGCGGCCTGGACCATCTTCGATGAGGTGATCGCGGGCGCACCGACGGAGCTGCGCAAGGGTCCGCGCGGGGGCGGCCGTGATCGCGACCAGATCGCGGATCACGTGCTCGGTGCCGAGGGTGCCTACGTGCGCAAGCTTGGGCTTCGCCTCACGCCACCGACTCGGGATGATCACCGCGGAATCGCCGAATTTCGGGCCGCGATCGCCGACGTGCTCGGGAAGCCCTCCAACGGCAAGGCGCTCGTCGAGAAAGGCTGGCCGCAACGCTACGCCGCGCGCCGCATCGCCTGGCACGCGCTGGACCACGCCTGGGAAATCCAGGACCGCAGCTCCGCGTCGAAGGGATGATCGGGTGGCCTTCGAGTCCCTGGACTTCGTCTACCACCCGAGCCACGACATCGTGCGTGACCTGGCGTATTTCACGGATGTGCTCGGCGGCCGCCTCCACTTTGCCGTGGAGGGGATGGGGGCGCGAGTCGCAGCCATCGAGTTGGCGCCGCCGCCACCCTTGCTCCTGCTCGCCGACCATGTCGAGGGGGACGCGCCCATCCTCGTCTATCGCGTGGCGAACCTTCGCAAGGCGCTGACGGAATTGAAGCGGCGTGGTTGGAGCGAAGCGGCGAGCTTTGAAATTCCCCACGGGCCGATTTGCTCGTTCCATGCGCCAGGCGGCCAGCGGATCGCGGTCTATCAGCTGACGCGTCCGGGCGCCGCCGCCAGCTTCGAGGGGCGCCGGGACTTCTGATGGCGCCCTGGGGTGGCGTTGGCGGCAAGCGCGTGGTGCTGACGGGAGGCACGAACGGCATCGGGCTGGCGGCCGCCATCGAGCTGGCGCGCCGGGGCGCGGACCTGACGCTGGTCGCGCGCAATCAGGCGCGGGCTGCGGAGGCCGTACGTCGGATCAGCGCCGTATCGACGGGCAGCGCCCCTGATGTCCTGCTCGCCGACCTGGCGTCACAATCGTCCACTCGACAGCTGGCCAGCGAGCTGCTGGCGCGATATCCCCGGATCCAGGTGTTGGTGAACAACGCCGGCGCCATTTACGCCCGCCGGCAGGTGAGCGCCGACGGCATCGAGCTGACCTGGGCCGTCAATCACCTCGCACCTTTCCTGCTCACGACACAGCTGCTCGACCGGCTGAAGGCCAGCCAGCCGGCGCGGATCGTGACCACATCGTCGGGCGCGCATGAAGGCGCTCGCATCCCGTTCGATGATCTGAACGCGGAGCGGTCATGGGGCGGCGCCGGTTTCACGCGCTACGGCGAGACCAAGCTGGCGAACATCCTCTTCACCGCGGAGCTGGCGCGCCGCCTCGAGGGCACGGGCGTCAGCGCCAACGCGTTCCATCCCGGGTTCGTGGCGACCGGCTTCAACCGCAACAACGGCGTCCTGATGCGCCTCGGCATGGCGATCTCCAGGCCGTTCGCCCGGAGTCCACAAAAAGGTGCCGAGTCGCTGGTCTGGCTGGTGGACGACGAGGACGCGAGCCAGCTCAATGGCGCCTACGTCTTCGACCGGCGTGCGGTCCAGCCGTCGCTGGCGGCGCAGAATCACGACACGGCCCGCCGGCTCTGGCAGGTGAGCGAGGAGCAGACGCGCGCATGAGCCGCCCCCGGCGTGGAAAGGGCGGGGTGACCTACTGGCTATGTGGCCTTGAGTTCTGGCTCGCCGTGACCGGCATTCGCCCGCCCGCGGTTCCAATACGCCTTCGCCGAGATGTCGTCCGTCGCCCAACCACGCGACACGAGCGTCGCCTTTAGAGCGGTGACCAGGGCGACCTCACCGGCGAGATAGGCATGGCCGCGGCCCGACGGTAACGCGGCGCCGGCCAGCGCCGCGGTAAGTCCCAGGGCACCATCCCGAGCCTGGGGCTCGTAGGCCCAGGTAATCCGATCCCGGCGGTCGCCGTCGACCGACTGGCGCTCCTCTCGACCGTCGACCTGGAGGAACGCGACCGCCGGCACAACGCCAGGAAGCGCCTCCATCATCGCCAGGGCACCCGGGACCGCGGTGGCGTCACCGGCAAAGAGGTGCCAGGCGGCCTCGCGGACCAGGGTGATCTTGCCCCGTGGCCCGACCACCTCGATTGCGTCACCTGGCCGCGCGGCCTGCGCCCACCGCATCCCGGGACCGTCGCCATGCAACACAAAGTCGAGGTCGAGACGCCGCCGGTCGCGGTCGTAGTGGCGGATCGTATATCGGCGGCGAACCGGTGGGGAATCGCCGCGCCGGAAGGTCAGCGCCATGTCCTGGCCGGCGAGGTAGTCGAAGCGATCCAGGTCGGGACTGGTCAGCTGCACGCGGCGCATCCGCGGCGTGAGGTCCTGCACCGCCGCGACCTCGAGCTGCCAGGTTCTCGGCTCAGCCAGCATGATTCATCTCTGTCTTAACAGACGCGGCCACCTGCATTTGCAGAGATCGTTGTCCAGCGGGTCCGGTTCGCATGGATCGCCTAGGCGATCCCGTCTGATCTATGCGGGAAGCACGTTGAAACTCCGGCCGGTCCGCCTGCCGCTCTTCGTCCGTATCGCCGCCGGTTACGGGTTGATTCTTGTCGTGATGCTCGGCATCGCCGCGCTGACCCTCGTCCGTCTGCACGATACCGCTGCAGTCGCGCAGAACCTCAGCCGGCAGGCTGTCCCCGAGCTGCAACTCATCGACGATCTCAGGGTGCAGATCCTCAATGAGCAAATCGCCCTCACCCGCTTTGAGGGATCGGTGGACACCATGGCTCACGGTAATGAAGATCTGCTTCAACCCTACTTCCGGGCCCATGATCAGATCTTCGGCGACCTCGCTGCGCTGGGTCTCTTCGAAAACGACCCCAGCATTGCGGCACTGATCCCGACGATCACCCTTCTCCGCACTCAGATTCAAGCCGTCGAAACGGAATCAAGCCGGGAGATCGCCTCGATTCGGTCAGGACTCCCTCCCGGCGCGGAAAATGCCGCGGAGATCGTCCTGGTCGACACGGTGCGGGCGACAGCGGCCGGCATTGGTGACCAGATCGGCTTGCACATTCGGATTACGGCGGCTGACGCCCAGAAATCCACCTCCGACTCGACGCAGCTCGTTATCTTGGTCTCGTTCCTTGGTCTGGCGGTTGCATTGCTGGTAGCCATCGCCGTGACCGTCGGCATTTCCAGGCCGTTGGCGCGGTTGCGGATGTCCGCCGATCGGATTGCGGCAGGCGAGATGGTAGAGCCTGGGTTCACCGATCGGCGCGATGAAATCGGGAGCCTTTCACGCGCGATGTCGACGATGGTGCGGTCGCTCAATCAACAGGCTGGCGAGCTGAAGCGGTCCAACGGTGACCTCGAGCAGTTTGCGTACATCGCCTCGCACGACCTGCAGGAGCCGCTTCGCATGGTCAGTGGCTTCACCGGCCTTCTCCAGCGGCGCTACGCCGGCAAGCTTGACGCTGACGCCGACGAATTCATTGGCTTCGTCATCGGCGGCGTCAATCGGATGCAAGCGCTCATCAACGATCTGCTCTCCTACTCCCGGGTTGGCCGCGAGGATGTCGCCGCCAAGCCAGTCGATATGCAGGTCGTGGTCGATCAGGCGCTGGCCAACCTCCAAACCGCGATCGAGGAACGCTCGGCGCTGGTGTCGAGGGGTCCGCTACCGACGGTCCTCGCGAATCACGGCATGCTCGTTCGCGTCTTTCAAAACCTGATCAGCAACGCTCTCAAATTTTGCAAGGCGGATCGGCCGATCGTGCGGATCGCGGCGGAGCAACACGGGGCGGAATGGGTGTTCTCCGTTGCGGACAACGGCATCGGGATCGATCCGCAGTACCGGGACCGCATCTTCCTGATCTTCCAACGCTTGCACCAGCAAGGCGAATATCCCGGGACCGGTATCGGTCTCGCCGTCGTCAAGCGGATCGTCGAACGGAACGGTGGTCGCATCTGGTTGGAATCAGAGCCGGGGAAGGGCACGACGTTCTTCTTCACCCTCCCGGCCACAGGAGGTCAGCAAATCGCAGCATGAGTGAGATCCGCGAAATCGTCCGCATCCTGCTCGTTGAAGACAATCCCGGGGACGTACGCCTGACCCAGGAGGCGCTTAAGGAGGCGAAGTTCCGCAATGCCCTACAGGTCGTTGGCGACGGCGTCGAGGCGCTGGCGTACCTCCGGCGGCAGGGCAAGTATCAAGACGCGACAAGGCCAAACCTGGTCATGCTCGACCTCAATATGCCGCGGATGGATGGTCGCGAGCTGCTGGCGGAAATCAAGAAGGACCCGGACCTGATGCGGATCCCGGTCGTCGTGCTGACCTCGTCCGAGGCCGAGACCGACATTGCCAAGGCGTACGAGCTGCATGCCAATTGCTACGTCACCAAACCGGTCGGCATCGATCACTTTCTGCAGGTCGTCAAATCCATCGAGGAGTTCTGGGTGGAGATCGTCAAGCTGCCCGCCCAGTAGATGATGTGATCAAGCAACGAACCCGGGTCCTGCTGGTCGAAGACAACCCGGGCGATGCACGCCTTGTTCGGGAGGCGCTCAACGAGGGCGCGCCCGAGGAGTTCGCGGTGCAGGTCGCCAGTTCGCTGCAGCAGGCGCTCGAGCGTCTCACTCCGGCCGCGGAGCCGATGGATGTCGTCCTACTCGACCTCTCGCTTCCGGACAGCCAGGGGCTCGAGACCTATCGCGCGATTCACGCTCGGCATCCAGCCGTCCCGGTTCTGGTGCTCTCCGGCCTCAATGACGAAAGCATCGCGCTCAAGGCGGTCAATGAAGGCGCTCAGGACTTCCTGCGAAAAAGCCGGGTGGACAGCGAGTTACTACCCCGCGCTATCCGCTACGCGATCGAGCGTCACGGAATGCTCGAGCAAGTCCGTCAGCTGGCGGTCAACGATGAACTCACCGGGCTCATGAATCGTCGCGGGTTCCTGTTACTGGCCGAACATCAACGCAGCCTCGCCGACCGCAAGGGGACGGCACTCAGCCTTGTCTTTGTCGATATCGATCACTTCAAGAGCATCAACGATACCTTCGGACATGAAGAGGGCGATCGCGCCTTGAAGGAACTGGCGCGCCTTTTGCAACGAACCTTCCGACGGTCCGACGTCGTGGCGCGGATTGGAGGCGATGAATTCATCATCATGATGCCCGAGATCAACCCGGAAGGGATGCAGATCGTTCTCGACCGGGTGCGGACTAATTTCGCGGCATTCAACCAGGACAGTGGCTTTCCCTGGCGTCTCTCGATCAGCCTGGGAGTGGCCGTCTATGACTCAACGCATCCGGTAACGCTCGAGGCCTTGATGGCAACCGCGGATCAATCGATGTACCAGGCCAAACAGCGGTCGAGGCTGGCGTCATGAGGCGCCTGGCGATGCTGATGACGGGGATCGCCATCGCCGCCAGCGCCTGCGGTGGGAGCAGTCAGGCAACGCCCCGGACGATGACCGGAACCGTCGTCGTTGCCAACTTCAATAGTTTCTCCGGTCCGAATGCCGATTTCGGGCCCGAGCAGTATGCCGGATGCTACGCGGCGATCCAGCTCATCAATCGCACGGGCGGCGCGCTCGGCCATTCCCTCGACTGCATCAAGGTCGACAGCCAGGGCGAACAGGTCGCCGGTGAGCAGGCGGCTCGATCGATGCTGGCCTCCACACCAAACCTGGTCGCTGTTTCCGGCCCTGGTTCCAACGAGGCGCTAACGACGATTCCCCTGATCGATCGCGCTCGCATCCCATTCTTTCCCGAGGCCGGCCAAGCAGTGTACGACACGTCCACCTATCGATTCCTCTGGCGGCTCGTCCCATCTGACGACGCTGCGGGCTATGCCATGGCCATCTGGGCTTACAAACAAGGCTATCGACGAGGCGTCGCGCTTTTTGGAAGCGATGTCACGTCCCAGGCGAACGTGCCCACGTTGCTGAAAGGGTTCCGGCAGCTCGGTGGCACCATCGTGCTCAATCAATCGCTGGAGGCGGACAAGGGGTCGTATGCGGCGGAAGTCGATGCGCTGATCCAGGCCAGGCCCGACGTGATCTTCACCGAGATCGATGACAAGACCGCCGCGCTGTTTTTGTCCGAGCTTCTCAAGCGGCATGCACCGATCCCCATCGTCGGTACACAGCCGACCCTCCAGCCCGGCTGGCTCGACGCGGTATCGAAGTCGATCGGGCCTGCCGTCCTTGCCAAGTCCTTCGTCGCGGTTCAGCCCTATGCCGCGCCGCAGGGAAGAGCTTGGGAGATCTTCAACGATGCCCTACTTGCGAGCGCTCCGGCGGTTCCGAACCCCGGGCAGTGGAGCAGTGATCCCTACACGAGTGTTACCTATGACGAGGTGACGATCGTCGCGCTGGCCATAGTGGCCGCCGGAACGCCGGACCCGGCCTTTTTCAACCCATATGTGCGGACGGTGACTACGCGAGGGGCGAATACGGTAGAGGTACACTCCTACGCCGAGGGGCTGGCAGCGCTCACAAGCGGTCACCCGATCCAATACGTTGGGCCCTCTGGACCCATGGCCTTCGATAAGTGGCAGAACGCACCCGGCGGCTTCTCGGTCGCCGTCTACGATCCGAGCGGCTCCACAAAGCTGATCGAAGCGATTGCTGCCACCGCCATTGGGGAGCTGAGCCGATAGTGCCAGTTAACGGCTTTCGCCGACTGGCCACGCTCATGTTCGGAGTCGCCCTCACCGCCAGCGCCTGCGGTGGTAGCGGTGCGGGCGCGCCGAGGACGATGACCGGAACCCTCACGATTGCCAACCTGCAGCCATTCTCCGGGGCAGACGCCGATTTCGGAACTCTGATGTATGCCGGCTGTTACGCAGCGGTCCAGCTCATCAACCGGGCTGGCGGGGCGCTCGGCCACCCCTTGAACTGCGCCAAGGTTGACACCCAGAGCCTGGCTGAATCCGGTGAGCTGGCGCGGAGGATGCTCGCCTCCACACCAAACCTGGTCGCGGTGCTCGGGCCGGGTTCCAACGAAGCCCCATCGACGGTGCCGCTGATCGATCGAGCTCGCGTTCCAATGTTCACCGATGCGGGTCAAGCCGCCTTCGATCGGTCCAGCTATGCGTACCTCTGGCGCATGACGCCTTCCGACGATGCCTCGGGTTATGCCATGGCTATCTGGGCTCACAAGCAGGGCTATCGTCGGGGCGCGGCCGTTTTTGGCATCGACGCCAGCTCCCAGGCGAACGTGCCCACGCTGCTAAAAGGATTCCGGCAGCTCGGCGGCAGTATCGTCGTCAACCAGTCGTTGGAGATGCGCAAGCCATCGTATGCCGCCGAAGTCGATGCAGTCGTCCAGGCGAACCCGGACGTCATCTTCACCGAAGTCGACGGCAAGACGGCGGCAAGCTTTTTCTCCGAGCTCCTCAAGAGGCACGCACAGATCCCCATCATCGGTACCAATGTGACCCTTGAACCCGGATGGCTCGACGCGGTATCGCAGTCGATCGGCCCCGCGATCTTTGCGAAAGCCTTTGTTGCCGTGCAGCCGTATGCGGCGCCGCAAGGCAGGGCCTGGGAGATTTTCAACGACGCCTTGCTGACAAGCAGCCCGGAAATCCCCGACCCCGGGCAGTGGAGCGACAATCCGTACGTAATGTCGGACTTTGACGCAGTGACGATTGCGGCCCTGGCGATGACCGCCGCCGGAACGGTGGACCCCGCGGTCTTCAATTCGTTTATCAAGCGCGTGACCAGCGGAGGGGCGAATACCGTCGTGGTGCATTCGTACGCCGAAGGGCTGACCGCGCTGCAGACCGGGCACACGATCCAATACGTCGGCCCATCAGGACCCATGGCCTTCGACCAGTGGCAGAACGCTGCCGTCGGCTTCTCGCTCGCCAACTACGACCTGGGCGGCCAAACAACGCTGATCGATTCCATTGCCGCCAGCGCAGTGAGCGCCCTCAGCCGGTAGTCCGGGCGTTACTTCGCTGGCGGACGCAGAAGGACTATCGCGCTGGCAATCGCCACCGCCCAGACCGGAGCCATCGTGATCAGGAACGGACGGATCGTATCGCTGTTGGAATGCGAATTGCGATCAAACGCCATGAAGACCATCACGGTCCCGAAAACGAGGAGAACGAGACCGCCGATCAGCACAGGCCACTTGAGTGACTTCATCAGTAGCGCCTTGATGAGAGAGTAGCGGAGACTATGCCCGCCGGCTCTGGCAGGATGGACCGATGAGCGAACCAACGGCAGGTAGCCGCCTGATGGTGAGCACCGTCGACTACCACACCGCCGGCGAGCCGTTTCGGATCGTCAGCGGGGGCGTGCCATCGCTGCGCGGTGCCACTATCCTGGAGAAGCGGCGCTACGCCCTCGAACACCTCGACCATATCCGGCAGCTGCTGGTCTTCGAGCCGCGCGGGCACGCCGACATGTACGGCGGCTTCGTTACCGACCCGCAGGATTCCGGCGCGCAGCTGGGCGTGGTCTTTTTCCACAACGCCGGGTACAGCACGGCGTGCGGCCACGGGACGATCGCGCTGGTCACCTGGGCGATCGACGCGGCCATGGTCCCCGCCAGTGGCCCATCGGTGGAAGTAGTCGTCGATGTGCCGTCGGGCCGCGTACGGACGGTGGCGAGTTTGCAGGACGGGCGGGTCCGGTCGGTGCGCTTTCGCAACGTCCCGAGCTTCGTGCTCGTCGAGGGCTTGTCGATGTCGGTGGCCGGGCGTCAGATCGAGTTGGCGGTCGCCTACGGCGGGGCGTTTTACGCCATCGTTCCGGCCGAGCGTTTCGCGCTCCCCATCGAGCCGGCCTTCGTCCCGCGGTTCATCGAGCTGGGCCGAGAGATCAAGGCCGCGATCGAGGCGGACCGCGGGATCGTCCACCCGCTCGAACCGGAGCTCGAAGGCATCTACGGGGTGATGTTCACCGCCGGCAACCGCAATGTGACCGTCTTTGCGGACGGCGAGGTTGATCGGTCACCCTGTGGCAGCGGGACATCGGCGCGCCTGGCGCTGCTCGACCGGCAGGGCGAGCTGCCTCGCGGGGCCACCCTGATGCACGAAAGCGTAATCGGCACCCGTTTCGCGTCGCGCGTGGTAGCAGATGACCGGGTCGGCGATTACCCCGCCGTGGTCACAGAGATCGAAGGAAGTGCGCATCTCACCGGCTATCACCAGTTCGTCCTGGCAGCCGATGACCCTCTCGGCGCCGGCTTCCTGCTCCGGTAGCGCAGAGCCCGGGCTTTACCGTTCGTTAACCGATTCATTGACTGTCGGCTGGGGTTGGACTAGCCTTGGTGAGTTCCATCAACCCGCGTTCTGGAGGGAGCCAGCATGAGGGGTCTTCGTTTTGGGGCGTCCATCGCCTCGGCGTTGGCGTTACTGGCGGCGATCGCGATTCCATCGGCCGCGTCGACCACCGCGTCGAGTCGCTACACCATCAACTGCAGGGAAAGTCCACTCTGCCTCGAGGTCGCCAATCCCGCCGAGGCGTTCGGTTCGACCAAATACGTCGGGCATGACGAACCGTCGACGCTCTTCTATTCCGACCGAGCGGGCTCCGGCAACAGTTCGACCTACCGGGTGACCTTGCCGAAAGACCCACCACCGGTGAAGACGAACACGTTCAACTTCCAACTCCATCCCGCGTTCTGGTTCGGCATGGCGCTGTGTAACACCCAGTCCTATCCCGAACAGGTCAGTACGTGCACGCCGGATAGTGACACCAACATCGCAAACAATCCGAATCCGTCCGCTCCCGACTTCATGGGCCGGCATGCTGGCACGGCGTTCCTCGAGTTGCAGTTCTACCCGCCCGGTTGGGCGCCGCTGCCGGCCGGCGACTCCTGCGACGCCAGCCACTGGTGCGTCGCGACGGTCATCTGGAGCCTGGCGGAAGATCCCATCAACGGGACGCTCCTCAACACCAGCTGCACCAACTTCATCGGCGGCAGCGTCGAGTACCCGAACTTTGCCTTCCTGACCCACAACGGCGTGGCGCAGGCGCCGGCCAATATCATCGACGCCACCTCGGCGACCTTCACGCCCGACCTGAGCAAAGACCTCCTGATGAACTCGGGGGACCAGCTGGTCGTCGATATCCACGACACCGCGCAAGGCCTATCGATGACGGTCAAAGACGTCAGTAGCGGCGTCAGCGGCGCGATGACCGCCAGCATCGCCAATGGCTTTGGGATGGTTCAGTACGTGACCGATCCGGCCACCACCTGCAATAACATCCCCTACGCCTTCCACCCGATGTACAGCACCTCCTCCGAGGCGACCCGCGTCATCTGGGCGGCGCACTCTTACAACGTCGCCTTCTCCGATGAGATCGGGCACTTCGATTACTGCACGGGCGTGTCGCAGGGTGGTTACTGCTACGGGAACGAGGGCTCGCCGAATGACGTCGAGAAGACCGATGGCGACGATTTCGGGTGCTTCAACTCGTCGCAATCAACCCTGGTCAAGGTGGCCGGCTGCATCGGCACGAATACCGGCTTCGACGGCGTGCCGTACCAACCGGTGTGGCCAGACGGCAGCGCCAATCACCCGACATCGATCCTCTTCGGCAGCCCGCTAACGAACGGTAAAAACTACAGCCGCGTGGCCTTCGAAGCAGATCTCCCGCGGATCGAAGCCGCGGACTTCGGTGGCGCATGCAACCGCGTGACGGGCGCGGGCTGCACTCGCATCCCCGTGACCGATGAGGGGGCACCCGCCAACTTCTATCCTTTCTTCAGCACGCAGCAAGCGAATGGCAGCTGCACATGGGCGCTCGGCAATGACAACCCTGGCGTGACGACCCATGATTTCGGAAAGAACGATCAGTACGGTCCATTGTTGTTCCTGAACTTCCTCCAGTTTGGCGGCGGTGGAGCAATCCGAACCATTACTGACGACTTCCGCGGTGTGCTGAGCAGCAATCCGTGCCCTGCCGCCGGTGGAGAGGGTGGGGGACACTAGAACTCTTCGATGATCGTGGTGGGGAGAGGCCGTTGCCTCTCCCCAGGGGCTACCGAACGGCGATGATCTTGACCGCGTCGATGACGAACTGCACCGCGATCGCCGCGAGCAGCAGCCCGAGCACCCGGGTCAGGAGCTGAATCACCGAAGGTCGTAGCAGCCGCGCGATCTGGCCGGCGAGCATCAGGCCGATCGCCACCACGACGACCACCGCCACGATTCCAAGCAGCACTCCCAAGCGTCCCGGCATGTCCTCGTACCGTTTCGTCAGCACCATCACGGCCGCGATCGCGCCCGGGCCGGCGAGCAGCGGAGTCGCCAGTGGGACAAGCGCGACGTTCGCCGTCTCGGCCTGCTCGAACTCCTCGCCGCGGAGCATCTGGAGGGCGACGAGCAGCAGCAATAAGCCACCCGCGATGGTCAGGCTCTCGACCGAGACATGCAGGTAATCGAGGACGAGCCGGCCGAAGAGCGCAAAGACGACAACCAGCCCCCCGGCGACCGCGGCCGCCTCGAGGGCGGCCCGCCGACGCGCTCCGGCGCTCCTCCCCTCTGTCAGGCTGATGAAGATCGGCGCGCTACCCAATGGATCCATGATCACGACCAGCGTGATGAACGCCTCGGCGAACGCTCGCCAGTTCATGCGGACAGCCTACCCGCGCAGAGGCCTACGATGAAATCCATGGTGAAAGCCGCCGCGAAACCTGCCGAAGACCTTCTCTGGAAAATCGCCGAAAGCGACGAGGTCGAGATCGAGACCCGCCGCGATTCGAAATCGCCCCAGCATCGCGTCACCATCTGGATCGTGCCAACCGAGGAGGGCGTCTATGTGCGCTCCTACAAGGGCAAGCGGGGTCGCTGGTACCAGGAAGCGCTGGCCAACCCGCTGGTGAGCATCCGGCTCGGTCGGCAACACGTGAAGGCCCGCGCTGAGCCGGAGCACAACCCGCTTCTGATCCGGGCGGTAAATGTGGCCTATCGCAAGAAGTATGGAGAGCGCTGGCCGGACGAAACCCAGGCAATGCTCAAACGCTCGCTTCTTCCGACGACGCTGCGACTGACGCCGGTCTAAGCGTAAGGAGTCAGTAAGGCCGGATCCCAACCCTGGCGGCTGGCGCCGGCGAGGAAAGTGGACTCGGCAAAGTCGAGGATGGCCTGCCGTGGATCGTGGCTCCGGCGTACGGCATCGTAGGGAAGGATGAACTCGCCAATACCCGGGTTCCAGGCCGCTGCCGCCGGCTGGATCGCCACCGCCTCGATGCCATCCGGTTTGGGGTAGCCGTACGCGAAAAACGCCGGCTCCTCGAGCGACGCGCTTCCCGGCCAGAACCCTACGCATACCTGCTCGGCGTCGCCGCCCACGCGGCGGATCAGCTCCCATTCCGGTTGGGGCTCGACCCGCCGGCCCGAGAATCGTGACACGGAAAGGTCGAAGGTTCCCCACCAGAAGGAGACCGGGCTCGCGCGGCCGATGAACCGTCCCCGATGTTCCTTGAGGACCAGATCGATGCGCGCCAGCAGGCGCCAGAATCGGTGCGCCCACTCCGGCTCGTAGGCCGTGTGCACGGTGTCCTGCGGAAACGGGATCGGGTTGTTCACCTCCGAGGGCACGGTCGTGATCGCCGGCTCGATATCGAGCGTACGGAGCCGGCCGATCAGCTCCTGATAAAAGTCGGCGACCGGCCGCGCGTGCAACGCGACCCGCTCGACCCGTCCGTCGTTCAGGGCGACGATGACCTCGTGGTCGATTAGGTCGACGTCGATTGCGAAGCCTGTCCGGCCGCTCCACATCGGTGATGTGGTCAGGCCCCGTGCCGTGAGATAAAGAGGCACGTTGGCCCACTGTGGCTCCCGGCGGGTCAGGGCCAGCCGGATCTTGCCGATGATCTGCAGCTTCATGTGCAGCGTTTCCATGGTCGGAGACCAGGCCTTAAAGGGCAGCTCGGGCCAATCCGCAAGCTCGCGGGTCACGCCGGCGGTGATCACGGAACTATCGTAGCCATCAAGTGCTTGCGCTTGACGCCTTGAGTTTGGTTGTCCGATGGGCCCACGTCGCCGGGATGGCGGCCATCCTGGGCGGTGCGCTGCTCGTCTGGTGGCTGGGTGCGCGACGAAACCGTGCCAGCGCCGCTGTGGTTCTCGATGTCGCCGAGCGATATGAATGGATCTTCTGGGGCGCGATCGGTCTGCAAGTGATGACGGGCGTCGGCAACCTCGGGGCCTTCGGTCAGGCCTTGCCCCCGTCCGCGTCGGGCTGGGGGACGAAACTGATCGTGAAGCTGGTAGCTGTGCTCGCGCTGGCGCTTCTCTCCGTTCCCAGGACGCTGGCGGTTGTGGCCATGGTCGGCACCAAGCAGCCCCGCGCTGGTCTGCTGTCGGCGTTCTACGGCGGTACGACCGTGATGGTGGTGGCGATCGCGGGCCTCGCGGTCTGGCTGGCCCATGGCTGAGCGCGCGATTGGCGACCGGAACCTGCTCGTGGTCTTCACGCTTGGGACCTTCCATGCCGCGGTGCTGATCGTCGCGCTGGTGCTCGTCCTCTACGCCGCAGGCGGCCTAGCGTCGCTGCTGAGCGGTCTCAGCACCATCGCGGGACTGGCGCTCTTCATTGCCTTGTGGGCGACCACGGTCTGGTCGACGAACCGCACGCTTCGCGGCGCCTTCACCGTCGCACCGCGGACGTCAGTCCCACCTGACACCCTGATTGCCCGAGCCGCCTGGCGCGGCGGCGTCAACGGCATCATGTTCCTTGCGTGCGTGGGCCTCATTTTGGCGATCTCGTCCGCGTTCAACGGGGACCTCGCTTTCGGGGTCATCGGCGCTGGGTTCCTGGTCTTCGCGACGGTTGGCTCTGCCGTCGCCTTCGTCATCGGGTTTGTCGTGGGCTTGCTGTTCGCTTGCGTCGATCTCGCGCTCGTCAGCGCGACGCGCGCCATCCTCAACAACGAAAAGTCCCGGCCGTAGCGGCCGGGACTGTGGGGAAGGGGGAGAGGGCGATTCGATCAGGCGGCGCGTGAGCGCACCATCGCCGGAGCCAGCTCGGTACGTGCGCCACGCAGCGCGCCGACGATGCCGCCGTAAACTGCGCCGGCGTAGACGCCGCAGACCATGAAGACGATGGGCTCGAGTCCCACCATGGCGGTGCCCGCCAGGCCAAACAGCGTCCCACCGATCCCGCCGCCAATTGCCACGCCGCCAATCGCGCCCCGCATCATCCGCTCAACTTCACTTGTCATCGTTGTGGACCTCCCGGAATGGATTGCGTTTTCCGATAGAGGCATGATGCGCCCCGCTACCTGTCAAATCGGTGACGCGGTCTAGCCTTCTTCGAGACGAAAGCCGGAGCCGCGGACGGTCAGAATGCGCACGCCGGAGTTGACGAGCTTGGCGCGGAGCCGGCTCATCTTCACGTCGATCACATTCGACCCCAGCGGCTCGGTCTCGTCGCGCCAGGCGTGCTCGGCGATCGCCTTGCGATCGACCACCGACGGGAAGCGTCGCATCAGCAGCTCCAGGATGTAGAGCTCGGCAGTCGTCAGGTTCAGCAGCTTCCCGTTGAGGGTGACCTGCCGGCGCGCCGGATCGAGCGAGAGCCCACCGCGGTTGAGCACTGGCGCACCCACTCCGCGCGGCCGTCGTTGGAGCGCGCGCACGCGGGCGACCAGCTCGCCGAAGTCAAAGGGTTTGACGAGGTAATCATCCGCGCCCGCGTCGAGACCCTGGATCCGGTCGGGCGGGGTATCGCGCGCGGTCAGCATCAGGATGGCGGTCGGCCGGTCATTGCGCCGCGCCCAGGACGCGACCTCGACGCCGGGCACCCCGGGCATCCGCCAGTCGAGGATGGCGACATCGTACTCATAGAACTTCAACTGCTCGATGGCGTCGTCGCCACGGTCGACCGAGTCGACAAGGTACCCCGCGTCCTCCAGCCCCTGCACGAGGACCTCACGCAGGCCGCGATCATCTTCCGCCACGAGGATACGCATCGCTAGGCTCCAGGTGGCGCCAGGAAGATCTGGAATTCCATGGTCGCATTGTCCTGCACCGTGACAAACCCACCGATGCTCGGCGGGGTCATCCCGAACTGGCTGAAGGGGAAGGTGATCGAGCCGACCAGCTCGATCTTTGAACCGTTGAGCCGGGCGGTGATCGGGATCGTGACCGTCTTGGTCACCCCGTGCACGGTCAGCGCGCCGGTAGCCGAGACGTTGATCGCCTGGCCGCTGGCTGCCGTCGCCGGCAACGTGATCGGTGTCGTCAGCTGGAAGGTAGCGGTCGGATAGCGGTCGCTTTCGAGCCCTTGCGAGTGAATCCGCTGATCCCGTCTGGACTGGTCGCTGCTGAGCTTGCTGACGTCAACCGTGACGGAGGCCGCCGTCACGCTATAGCCGCTCGCCGACTGCGCGAGGATCAGCGTCCCGGTGACAGCGGAAGTCCGCCCGACCGCGTCGCTCGGAGCGGGGAGGGAGGCGAGCTGCTCGCGGACGCGATAGCCGGCCTGCGAGCCCGAGGTTACGGTCCAGGTTCCCGCCGCCGGAGTCGAGGCCGGACTTGCTGTGGATGCCGAGGTTGACGGTGTCGGCGAGCTGAGCGCCAGCTTTTGCGGCGACGATCCGGCGAAGAGGACGAAATAGATGATGCCGATGCCCGCGGCGCCAACGAGCAAGGCGCCAACGACGGCGGCCGCGATGACGGTACCGCGATTGCTCATGTAAGGAAATGGTGAGGCCGTGGACCTTTCAGTTCGATGACAGGCTAGCCCGTCATCATGAGGCGATGGTAAGGACGGCCGCGCCCTCGAAGCGGCCATTGGCGAGGTCGTCCATGGCTCGATTCGCCTCCGCCAGCGGGTATGGATGGACGTCGGTTCGGACGGGCACCTTGGGCGCAACTTGCAGGAATTCCTCGCCATCCCGCCGCGTCAGGTTGGCGACCGAGCGGATCTGTCGCTCCATCCAGAGGAGCTCATACGGAAACGACGGAATGTCGCTCATGTGGATGCCGGCACAGACGACCACGCCGCCAGGATCAAGGGCTTTCAGCGCGGCCGGCACCAGCGCACCGACCGGCGCGAAGATCAAGGCGGCATCGAGCGGTTCGGGCGGCGGCGTCAGCGAGTCGCCCGCCCATTCGGCGCCGAGGCTGCGTGCGAAGGCCTGCTTCTTCTTGTCCCCCGGCGAAGTGAAGGCAAAGACGCGTCGACCCTGGTAGCGGGCGACCTGGGCGATGATGTGCGCCGAGTCGCCGAAGCCATACAGACCGATGCGCTGCGCATCGCCTGCGGCACGCAACGCGCGGTAGCCGATCAAGCCGGCGCAAAGGAGCGGCGCGGCGTGCAGGTCGTCGTAACTCTCGGGCAGTGGAAAACAAAAGCGCTCGTCGGCGACGCAGTACTCGGCATAACCCCCATCGACGTGGTAGCCGGTGAAGCGGGCGTTCACGCACAGGTTCTCGAGGCCCCCGCGGCAGAAGCGGCAGGTTTCGTCGACAGAAGCGAGCCAGGGAACGCCGATGCGCTCGCCAGCCTCGAACCGGTAGGCGCCATCCCCGGCGCCCTCGACATGCCCCACGACCATGTGTCCGATCACGAGCGGCAGTCTTGGCGCGATCAACTCACCGCCCACGATGTGCAGGTCGGTGCGGCAGACCGCACAGACGGAGACCCGGACCAGAACCTGACGCTCACGCGGAACGGGGATGGGCAGGTCTTCAAGGCGGAGCGGCTCGTTCGCCGCCCGAAGCCGCATCGCCCTCATGGCGTCGCCGCTAGGCGGTGACGCCGCTCTTCAGCGTTGCGCTCAAGGTGATGGGCGTGGCGGCCAGCGCCTTCGAGACGGGACAGTTCTTCTTCGCATCTTCGGCCAGGCGTTTGAAGGTTGCCTCGTCGATACCCGGCACGTTGCCTTCGGTCGCGAGCTCGATCCGCGAGATTGCCCAGCCCTGATCGCCCTTGTCGAAATGCACGCTGGCCTTGGTCCGGATTTCCTGCGGCTTGTGGCCGGCCTGTGTCAGCCCGTTGGCGAACGCCATGGAAAAGCATCCGGCATGCGCCGCGCCGATCAACTCTTCAGGGTTGGTGCCGGGGCCGTCCTCCATCCGGCTCTTGAACGAATACGATCCTTCGAAGGCGCCGCTTCCGAGTCGCATCGTCCCCGATCCATCTTGCAGCGATCGTTGCCACCTGGCTTCTGCGGTGCGTACAGGCATTTCTAGGTCACCTCACTGTGAAATGTTGCCGTCCTGAACTGATGCTAGTCGACGGCGTCGGTCGCTGCCGCCAGCATCTCGAGGGTACGCAATCGGTCGCCCTGCGTCTTGCCATGAACGCTGGCCAGCAGTGCCGTTACGCCGGCCGACGCCCACGCCGCGAGCCGTTCGCGCACGTACGATGCCGGCCCGGCGATGCTGATCGCATCGACGAGCGCATCGGGCACGCGGCGGATCGCCTCGAGTTGTTTGCCGCCGAGGTAAAGCTCCTGGAGCATGCGCGCGTCGTCGCCGAAGCCGTACTGGCTCACGAGGTCGTTGTAAAAGTTCTTGGTTTTTGAGCCCATGCCGCCCACGTACAGCGCAACCCACGGCTTCAGGGCATCGCGCGCACGAGCACGATCATCGTCGATGCTGACCGGCACGTGCGGGGCGATCGCCAGCGAATCGAGGGACCGGCCGACGATTCGCACGCCCGCCTCGAGTTCGGGTCGGAAGACATCCATGTGTTCGGGGGAGAACAGCGTCGGGATCCACCCATCGGCGAGTTCACCGGTGAGTCGCAGGCCGCCGGGGGTCAGGGTCGCCAGGTAGATCGGCACCGTCTCGCGCACGGGATGCGCCAAAAGCTTGAGGCCCCTGTCGAGATGAAAGACCTCACCCTTAAAGACCAAGCGGTCGCGGCGTAGAACCTGGCGGACGATGGCGATGGTTTCACGCATCCGCAGCAATGGCCGATCGTAGGCCATGCCATGCCAGCCAGTCACCACCTGGTGGCCGCTGGTCCCGAGTCCGAGGATGAAGCGCCCACCCGAAATCAAGTCGAGCGTGGCCGCCGTTTGCGCCAGCAGCGCCGGCGTCCGGCTGAAGACGTTAACGATGCCGGTCCCGAGCTGAATCCGTTGTGTGCGGGCGGCGAGGGCGCCAAGGATCGAGATGGCGTCGGTGCCATACGCTTCGGGCATCCATACCGACTCGAAGCCGAGTGCCTCGGCGCGCTGAGCGAGCTCAACCGCCTCGGGAAAGGCGAGGCTCCCCTCGTAGGGTAGGTTCAGTCCGAGCTTCATCGAGGCATCGTACCGCGACGTGCGCCTAGAGTTAGATCAAACCAGAGACAAACACGCCGCCCTCTCCACGCCGGGGGCGGCTAATGGAGGACGCCATGGCAGATCGCACGACGAGTACAGTCACCGCGGCGCTTGCGGGAACGATCGACATCGGCGGCGATATGCCGGTCAATCGGTTTGGGTTCGGCGCCATGCGTATCACCGGGGAAGGGATCTGGGGGGAGCCAGCGGACCGGGAGGAATGCAAGCGGGTGTTGCGCCGGGCACTTGAGCTTGGCATCAATTTCATCGACACCGCCGATTCATATGGGCCGGAAGTCAGCGAGCGATTGATCGCCGAGACCCTCTACCCCTATCCGGAGGAGCTCGTGATTGCGACCAAGGGTGGGCTGCTGCGTCCGGGGCCGGGACAATGGGAGCCTGACGGTCGTCCCGAGCACCTGCGTGCGGCCTGCGAGGGAAGCCTCAAGCGACTGCGGGTCGAACAGATCGACCTCTACCAGTTTCACCGCCCCGACCCCAAGGTCCCCTTCGAGGAATCGGTTGGCGCGCTGGTCGAACTGAAGAACGAAGGCAAGATCCGTCACATCGGCCTCTCGAACGTGACGACCGAGCAGGCGGAGCAGGCGCAGAAGCTCACACGAATCGTATCGGTGCAAAACCGATATAGCGTCTACGCGCGCACATCAGAGCCAGTGCTCGAGTTCTGTTCGCTGGAGGAGATCGCATTCCTGCCCTGGCGTCCGGTGGAGGGTGGCGAGCTCGCCGCCGCCGGCGTCGTGGCGGAGATCGCCCGCCGCCACGGAGCCACCTCGGCCCAGGTCGCGCTGGCCTGGCTGCTCGAGCATTCACCAGTCATGCTGCCCATCCCTGGAACCTCGAAGGTGGCGCACCTCGAGCAGAACCTGGGTGCGGTGGCGCTGGATCTGGCTCCGGCCGAGTTCGCTGAGCTCGACAAGATCGCCGAGGAGCCGGCCCGCTGACCGGCGAGGACGACGGCAATCGGGACGACGCGCTGGACGAGGCGTTGATGGAGACATTTCCGGCCAGCGACCCGATTGCCGTTTCAGATCCGATCAAACGGCTCGGCGTGGCTGTGGAGCCATCCCCAGCCGCTCACTCTTAGCGAACCCTTAACCAAGCCTCATTTCCCGTTCACGGCTTGCTGCCACCATGATGCGGGGTCGCGCGCCGCAGCGCGTTGCACGCTCGCGCCCGTTATCAGGAAATGAGTAGCATGACCGCCCGCCAGGAGACATCGGATCGACGAGGGCACCGAGCCGGGCAATCAGCCCGCCCACGTCGGCTGTTCTTCACCGCCGGCGATGTGATCGTGCTGATCGTCATCAACGCCGCCCTCATCGTGGCCATGTGGGTGCGCCACGGCGCCTTGAATCAGCTGGGCAGCCCATCGGCGAAGCTGACGGCGGCGGGCCAGATCACGGCGCTCGTCGGGACCTATGGCGCCCTGGTCCAGGTTCTCTTGATGTCCCGCAGCCCGTGGCTGGAGCACCGGTTCGGGATGGACGGCCTTGCTCAATGGCACCGGTGGTTGGGGTTCAGCGTCACCATCCTGATCGGCGCACACGTGCTGTTCAGTACGGCCGGCTACGCCCTCGGCGATGGCAAATCATTTGTCGCCGAGGCCTGGACCTTGATCACCACCTATCCCTACGTGCTGATGGCGACCGCCGCCACCGCCCTGCTGATTATGGTGGCGGTGACCTCGCTCCGGATGGCCAGGCGCCGCCTCTCCTGGGAGCGCTGGAGGTTTCTGCACCTCTATGCGTACCTCGCCATCGCCCTCGCCTTCGGACACGAGCTGGCGGTCGGTAGCGATCTCACCGATGACGCCATCGCCCGCTGGTATTGGATCGGGCTCTATGTCGCCATCCTGCTCTGCGTGCTCGCGTTCCGCGTTGGGCATCCCTGGCGGATGAGCCTTCGCCATCGCCTCCGGGTCACGCAGGTCGTGCCGGAGGCACCCGGTGTCGTGTCGCTTTACGTGACCGGGCGCGATCTCGACCAACTGCAGGCGCGCGCCGGTCAGTATTTCCGCTGGCGCTTCCTGACCCGCGATGGGTGGTGGCGGACGCACCCCTTCTCGCTCTCGGCGCCGCTCAACAACCAGTTCCTCCGCCTCACCATCAAGGGCGTCGGCGACGACAGCCGCGGGCTGCAGGGACTTCATCCCGGTACGTTCGTTGCGGTCGAGGGCCCATACGGACTCTTCACGGCCCAGAAACAACGTCGCTCGAAGGTGCTCCTGATCGCGGGTGGCATCGGGATCACGCCGCTGCGGGCGTTGATCGAGGAGATCCCGGCGAAGAAGGACGCGATCACCCTCATCTACCGCGCCCGCTCCTGGGAGGACGTCGTTTTCCGCGACGAGCTGGAGAAACTGATCCGTGATCGTCGCGGGACGATTCATTACCTGATCGGGCAGCGCGGCACGCCGGCGATGCCGGTCGATCCCCTGTCCGCCCAGACACTTCGCCGGCTGGTCCCCGACGTCGAGTCGCGCGACGTCTTCGTCTGCGGGCCGGCCTCGATGATGGAGCGCATGCAAGACGTCCTCACGGCGATCGGCGTCCCGGCGCAGCAAATCCACTTCGAGCGCTTTGCGCTGTTGTGAGGCCGATCATGCCAACCCGCGCCGCAGTCGCCATCGTCGCCACCGCGATTGCTGTCGTCTTACTCTTCAGTTTCAAGACGCCCGCGCAGGCCCGACCGCGGACGCCGGCCGCCGACGTGTCCCAGGCGAGCCCGACCCCGAGCGCCTCGCCGTCGCCAAGCGACTCGAGCGCGCCGGCGCCAACGCCGTCCAGTTCCGGACCGACCTACAAGGATGGGCAGTACACCGGCCAGGATTTTCAAAACCAGTTCGGTGACACCCAGGTGAAGGTCACGATCTCGGGTGGACGGATCACCGACGTGCAGGCCCTGCAGCTCCCCTACGACCGGCAGCGCTCGGCGGAGATCAGCCAGTACGCGGCGCCGCAGCTGCACGACGAAGTGCTGCAGGCGCAGAGCGCCCAGATCGACAGCCTCTCCGGAGCGACCTATACGAGTGATTCCTACGCCCAGTCGGTGCAGTCCGCGCTCGACCAAGCCCATGCTTGAAACGGTCGAGCGCCGCATCCGGGTCGAACACATCATGGGAACCGCCATCTCGATCGACCTGCGGGATGCGGCGGTCGACGATGGCTTGATCGAGATGGCCTTCGATTGGTTGCGCAAGGTCGATGCGAGCTTTAGCCTCTACAAGCCGCAGAGTGAGATCAGCCGCCTGGGTCGCGGCGAGTTGACGGTCGAGGAATGTCGTGTCGAGGTCGGCGAAGTCCTCTCGCTCTGCGAGGATTTGCGCGAAGAGACCCAGGGCGTCTTCAACGCCTGGCTTTGCCGGAGCGACGGCCGTCTCGATCCATCGGGCGTGGTCAAGGGATGGGCGGTGGAACGGGCCGCTGGAATCCTCCAGCGCGGCGGTGCCAGAAACTTCTGCGTCAATGCCGGCGGAGATGTGGTGTCTCGGGGTGAGCCCGAACCGGGGCGCGCCTGGCGGATCGGGATCCGCCACCCGGTCCAGGCCGGCGCGGTGGCCGGCGTTGTGCACGCGCACGATCTTGCCGTCGCCACCAGCGGTGCCTATGAGCGGGGTGACCACATCGTCGACGCCCGAACCGGAATTCCATCCCGCGCGCTGCTCAGCCTGACGGTCGCCGGCCCCAGCCTCACGCTGGCCGACGCCTACGCGACGGCGGGCTTCGCCATGGGCGACGCCGGCGTCGAATGGGTCGCCGGGCGTCCGGGCTATGCGCCCTTCGCGGTGACCGCCTCGGGACGGGTGCGGTACAGCGACGCCTTTGCGGACCTGCTGGTCAGCGGCGATACGAGCCGGTCAAGACCAAGCGAGCGTTAACGCCACCAGGGCGTCCGGCCTGCCTCGACCGCGACCGTGACCGGGCGCTCGAGGTCTTCCTCGAGGCGGGCGATGTTCTCCACCCACTCCCCGGCGATCACGACGGCCATTGCGCCGCGTCCCGCCCGGTCGTCGTTCCGCCAGCGGCGCAGGCAATCGAGCGACGCCGACCGTATGGCGTCGTGAGAGACCGGCGTCGGAGTCGGCCTCCCATGTTCGAGAGCCAGGCGATCCGCCAGGGTCACCAGCGTTTCGAGCATGACGGTCTCCTGGGTGCGAACCGCTCGCGCGCCATCCGGGCAACCTCCGGCGCGATATCCCATTCGGCCGGCGACGACATCGAGCAGCTCGGCGGCGAGCATGCCATGGTTGCCAGCCGAAAGGAGGAAGCCCGCGGTTTGCGCATCGAGCGGCGAGGCGACCCGCTCGTTGAGAAAGGCATCGAAGGCTTCGCCAGCACGCTCACGCGCCTCGACCGCAGCCCGGCGCGCCGGTTCGAGGCTTGTGGGCGGCTCGAAGTCGAGGATGCGGGCGAACGCGGCGTCCAGGTAATTGGCAAGGGCGCGATAGAACCCAGCGACGGAGCGGCCGAACTCGCGCCGCGCGCCGCGCGGCCAGAGCAGCAAGCCGACCACGATGCTGATCGAGGCTCCCACGGCGACGTCTTCGATGCGCACCAGGCCCACCTGCCAGCCCGCCGGCGAGATCAGGTTGAAGACGATGATCAGGTTGATCGTAAAGGCCGCCTGGCTCGCGATGAATCCGACGGTGGTCGCCGCATAGGCTGCAAGGAAGATCGCGAAGGGCAGCGCCACCCACATCACGGCCATGTGACTGCCGGCCAGGACGGCGAAGATACCGCCGATAACGACCCCGATCACGTTCCCAGCGAGCGCCTCGAGCGTCGTGCGGCCAGTGCCGAGCGCGGTGGCGCGCAGGACCTGGAGCGTCCCGAGCACGACCCAGAACGCGTGCGAGATTCCAAGGCTACGGGCAAGCCAGACGGCGAGGGCCAGGCCGATCGCGACGCGGAGACTGTGCTGCAGAACGGTCGAGGACGGCGCGAGGTGCGTCCGAATAGCTCGGAATACTCTCGTAGTCGTGCCGCTGATCCCTTCGAGCCGCGGCGCCGACACCGGCAGGGCGATCTCTTCCTCCGGGTGCCCGCCCGCGGCGATGACCGCATTGCTGCCGAGGGAAATTGCGAGGTAGGAGACGACCCGAAGCGTGTGGTCGACGTCGAGGCCGCCGAGCACCTGGTCGGCGGGCTGGCCGGCCCGCAGTTGCTGGCTGGCCCAACGGTCGAGCGCGATCCGATGATGTTCCCGGGCCGCCTCCACGGCACGCAGATCCGGGGCTGCGCCGCCGGTCAAGACGTCACCGCTCGAACGCAGCCCTGCGACGGTCACCGCGACCAATTCGCCGGTTTCCTCGATCCCCGGTGGGGCGGCGGTTCGCGTCTGCTCAAACGGGTGTTCCACGATGTCGACGATTCGCTGTAGCTCGCTCAGCAGCTGGACAAAGGCGCGATCGCGTCGCGTCGGACCGGCCGGGCGCTTGGCGGTCGCGGCATATTGCTGCCGTGCTGCTGCCTCCGCGTGCCGCGCCGCCTCCAGCAGCTGTGGCAGATCCTGATCCGCAGCGCCCGGTCGAAGCCCCTCCACGAGGTTGGCGACGGCGAGACAGGCTTTGGCCGCGTGCTGCCGCAGCTTGACGCGCTCGAAGCGTGGCCAGAGAAAGGTCGCCGCGAGCGTCGCGAGGATGCCGGCAAAGGTCCAGCCGGCGATGCGCGCGGGGACCGCGCCGGCTGGGGCGGGGACCGATACCGAGATGACGAATGCCAGCAGCAGCCCGGTTTGGGCGGCCGCGATGTAGCCGCCAAAGAGGCTCGCGAAGGAAATCGCGAAACCAACCAGCAGCGTCACGGCCCCGGCCAGGGCGACATTCTGGGAGACCACCGTGCCCATTGCAATCAGGACCGCCCCAGCCAACGTCGCGCCCAGATACGCGATCGCCCGCGGTCGCCGCAGACCGCCGAAATCCGACATGACCAGCAACGCAAAGCCGCCAAAGACGATGAAGATCACGTTCTGCGTGTCGTGGAGCACAAGCTGCCCGAAGGCGAAGGTGGGGGCGATCACGATTGCGGCTCGCGACGCGCGCCGCAGTGCCGCCAGGCCGGGATCACGAGGCACCTTGAGCGGGGTGGTCAGCCGGCGAAGGGGCGTCGGCGTTTCGGCGGGCGTGGTCACGCCGCTGCTGGCCATCCTCTATTCCTACACCACCCGGGATGGTCAGCACTCCCTCCAAAGTAGGGCGTGCCGGCCACCGCTCAGGGGACGCTTCCTCCGCGGCAAAGCGCTAGAGTCAAAACATGACGGGCCTGTGGGCTGTCCTCATCACGACCTTCCTCGCGTCGGCCGTGGAAGCGATCGAGATGGTCACGATCGTGGTGGGCGTGGGCGCGACCCGCGGTTGGCGCTCGACCCTTATCGGCGCCGCGTCCGGGTTTGGCGTACTCGCGGTGGTCGTCGTCGTGTTGGGCGCCGCCCTCAGTCGGGTGCCGATCGGACCATTGCGCTTGATCGTCGGCGCGCTCTTGCTGACGTTCGGCCTGCAGTGGTTTCGCAAGGGCATCAGGCGAGTCGCCGCGCGAGGGCTGGCGGGTATCGGCGGCCAGGACCCGCACGAAGCGGCCGAGTGGACAAGCCCCGGCATGGACTGGACCGCCTGGTTCCTGGCCTTCAAAGGCGTGGTGCTGGAGGGACTTGAGGTCGCCTTCATCGTGGTCACCTTCGGTGCCGGCGCGAACCATTTCGTCGCGGCGGTGATCGGCGGCGTCGGGGCGATCATCATCGTCGGCGGGATCGGCCTTGCCCTCCACCAGACGGTTCGACGGATTCCACGCAGCCTGCTCCAGCTGATCGTCGGTGTTCTGCTCACTACCTTCGGCACCTTCTGGGCGATCGAGGGTCTCGGGATCAACTGGCCTGGCAGCGACGCCGCCATTCCTCTATTACTGGTTCTCTATGCGGCGACGGCCTTGACCTACATCACCCTGGAGCGGAACCGGGCCCTCGGCCTGCGTCCGGCGGCCTAACCGATGCCTCCCCCGTTTTCGTGGCTCGTGGCCGTCGTGAAGTTCCTGTACGACTTCATCGTGGGCGATGACTGGACGGTCGCTGCGGCCGTCTTCATCGGACTGATCCTGTCGGCCATCCTGAACGTCAACCAGATCGCCGCCTGGTGGCTGATCCCCGTGATCGTCGTCGTGATGCTCGGCGTCAGTCTGCGGCGGGCGAGCCGGACCTAGCGGTGAGCGTGATCGGCGTTGTCGGACTGGCGACGATGGGCGTGAACCTTGCTCGTAACCTGGCACGAAATGGATTCGGGGTCTCCGTCTACAACCGCACGACCTCGCGTGTCGACGACTTCATGAAGCAATACGGCACGGAGGGCGCGCTCACGCCCGCCCACACGCCGCAGGAGCTGGTGGCGCAGCTGGACAAGCCGCGCCGGATCCTGATGATGGTCAAGGCCGGACCGCCGGTCGATGAGACCATCGAGCACCTCGCGCCATACCTGGAAGCCGGAGACATCCTGATCGACGGCGGCAACTCGTATTTCCTCGACACCGTGCGCCGCGGCACAGTGCTGGAGGCTCGCGGTCTGCGTTTCATTGGGACCGGCGTCTCCGGCGGCGAGGAGGGTGCGTTGAACGGGCCCAGCATCATGCCCGGTGGCGCCCGCGACGCCTACACGCAAGTGGAGCCCATGCTGACCAAGATCAGCGCCCACGTCGATGGCGAACCGTGCTGCACGTTCATCGGCCCCGGCGGGGCTGGCCACTACGTCAAGATGGTCCACAACGGCATCGAGTACGCGGACATCCAGCTGATCGCCGAGGCGTACGACCTGTTGAGTCACGCGCTCAACCTGGGTGCGGACGAGCTCTCGCGCATCTTTGCCGATTGGAACAAGGGCGACCTCGAGTCCTACCTGATCCAGATCACGTCCGAGGTCCTGGGGAAGCGCGATCGGGCGACCGGCCGGCCGCTTGTGGATGTCATCCTCGACGAAGCCGCGCAGAAGGGCACCGGCAAATGGGCCTCGCAATCCGCGCTCGACCTCGGGATCCCGGTGACCGCCATCACCGAGGCCGTCTTCGCGCGATTCCTATCAGCGCTCAAGGCAGACCGCCAGCTCGCCTCGCGAACTCTCGCCGGCCCCAACGGTGCGATGCGCGGGGCCGAGGCAGCGTCGCTGGTCGACGACGTGCGCAGTGCGCTGTACGCCTCGAAGATGGTGGCCTATGCCCAGGGATTCGAGCAGATGCAGGCTGCATCCGATGAGTACTCGTGGGACTTGAAGCTGGGGTCGATCGCCCGGATCTGGCGTGGCGGGTGCATCATCCGCGCGCGCTTCCTCAATCGGATCACGGACGCCTACGCGGCGGAGCCCGGCTTGAAGAACCTGTTGCTGGCGCCCTACTTCCGCGATGCGATGGCGTCGGCGCAGGATGCGTGGCGTCGAGTCGTCGGGGTCGCGGTCGACCGCGGCATCCCGGTTCCGGCCTTCAGCTCCTCGCTCGCCTACTACGACGCCTATCGTCGCGAACGCCTGCCAGCGAACCTGGTGCAGGGCCTACGCGACTACTTCGGGGCTCACACGTATAAGCGCATCGACCGCGCGGGCTCTTTCCACACGCGCTGGGCCCAGGACGGAGAAGAAGTCCCGGTCCGCTAAACGATTCCGGGACACGAGTTCGACGTTCGAGTCCGCCACCGGCTATGAACCTTTCCCAGAGCTTGAGATGTGACGTCCCATGTCACAAAGCGGGGCCGACCAAGCGTATATAGGACGACGGCATGGAGCACGCCGCCGACCCGGACCTGGTTCGGGACGCGAAGCGCGGTGATGAAGCGGCGTTCACCTCGCTGCTGCGGCCTTTGCTGGAACCTGCCTACCGGCTGGCGGCCGCCATGCTCCAGGACCGTCAGCTCGCGGAAGATGCGGTCCAGGAGGCGGCAGTGAAGGCGTGGCGGAAGATGCAGCAGCTTCGAGAGGGCACCGAGGTGCGACCGTGGTTCCTCGGCATCGTGGCGAACGAATGCCGGACCACGCGACGCGGCCGTTGGTGGGGCGTGCTGAAAATCGACGCCGAGCGAACCAGCACTGAGTCGCCTGATGACGCGGCGGTGCAGGGCGTTGACCTGCGCAACGCGCTGAAGCGGTTGCGGCCGGACCAGCGGCTGGTCGTCGTCCTCTACTTCTATCTCGATCTCCCGCTCGAGGAAGTCGCCAACATCGCCGGCGCGTCGTTGGCCGCAGTTCGCGGACGGCTCTACCGCGGCATCCGCGAGCTGAGAGCGGATTTTCCAATCACGGAGGCCCAAGCGTGAACCCGGAAGACGCGCTGCGATCCGACATCCACCAGGCACTGGACCCGATCGCCAGTTCGACACCAGAACTGCTGCCGCGAATCGTGCAGCGGCTTCGCCCAGTGTCGCGCCGCCGGTCCTACTTTGCCATCGGACAGGTCGCCGCCGTGCTCGGCATCCTGATCGTCGGCGCGGTGGTCTTCTCGATGCATCGCTCTCGTGTGACGCCGGCAACCGTGACGACATCGCCAACCGCGCCTATCGTCGCCGGACCGGGCGCCGACATCGCCTGGGTGACAAGCCAGCAAGTCAGCGGCGGCGCCTACACCGGCGACCTCGTCACCGGGATCGACCCGACCGGCCACGTCGTAGGCCGCATCAACGCGCGGGACGAGCTTCGCTCGCCCGACGGGTCCCACCTGTATGCCCTTACGGATGGCGGCGTCGACGTGTACAGCGCGACGGATGGCCACAAAGAGCAGACGATTCGCCTCCAACCGGTGACCTCCGGGCAACCGATGCTAAGCGCGGACGGACACTACCTTGCCGTGGTCGGGAACTCCCCCTCGACGCTGCAGCTGGTCGACCTCTTGGCAGGCCGGTCCGTGGCATCGACGAACGTCAGCCTACCAGCCTACGGCGTTCCCCTCATCATCGGTGTACAGGCGCAGCACGTCTACGTCGTCGGCGCGACTATCGCCAAATTCGCGTTCGACGGCACATCCTTCCGACTGGAACAGCGAACGACGGGCCAGACGATCGCGTGCAACGGCTTAGTGGTCGGCGGTCCGAATTCCGCGGGCGGGCTGCCGTTCCGGGTGCTTGCCGGCGGCCGCACGCTCGTCGCGTTCTGCCCGGGAGATGGTCGGGTCACCTGGTTCGACCTGGTTTCGATGACAGTCACTCACGAGGTCGCTATCAGTCAGCGGAACCCCTTCTGGGTGTCGCCGGTCTTCTCGCCCGACGGCAATACCCTCTATCTTCATGAAGGGGGGACGGGCGCGCTCCATGTGGTCGACCTGCTCCACCAGAAGATCGTCACGTCGACGAAGGTCGCAGCGGTCGACAGTAATCCCCTGGCGTGGCTCGGCTCCCTGCTGGTCGCCCCCGCCTACGCCGGCGGCATAGACCGAACGGCCGCCGTCTCCCCGGATGGCACTTGGCTCTATGCGATTGGCGACTTTGGTGCGCCAGGTGGCGTGTCACTCGTCCATCTACCGGACCTGGCCGTGAAGGGTCGGTGGTTACCCGATGTCTCCTTCAACTCGGTCTGGGTTTCAGCTGACGGGCGGACAATCTATCTGCTCGGTAACGGGGACGAGCTGCGGGTCCTTCGGGCGGATGGCTCCCAGGTCGCGAAGCTCAGCCTGCCCGCAAACACCTTCGGCTTCATCGTGCCGACCATTCCATAGGTTCGACTAGTGTCCGCCAGGGGCTGCCACCTAACCCGTTGGCATCCTTGGAACTTTCGCCCGGCCCAGCCGTTGTACGGTCGATGCGTAAGACCTCCGTCGGTCTTGCGGGACTCGCGCTGGCCGCCATCCTCGTCTTTGCGGCCGTTCGACTGTTGCATCCCGCCATCGGCCCGGCGGTGCGGGGCGTTTCGGCGGAACGGCTCTCGCAGTCCGGGATTGTGATGCTCAATCCGTTCCCCTGGGACCCACCAGAGGTTACTCAAGGCCACGCGGAACAAATCGCGTTGAAGCAGGCGCCGGGCGGTAACGTCCTTCAAACCGTGCTAGCCGAAGTGGTTCTCACAAATCCTTCGACGACTAAACCACGTTTGTGCTGGGTCGTAAGCATGCCCGGGTCGCTGATTGTGTCGCACGGACCGCCTGGCAGCCGCCAGCGAACCGCCAGCTGGTACGTCATCCTGATAGATGCTCACTCGGGCGAATTCATCCAAGGCTCGGCTGGTGGCTAGACCCTTCCCAGCCAGCGTCCCTACCGGCGGCTCAATTCAAATGTTCGACCAAATTTGATTGTTCGATTAGTGAGTCCTGCGACCTTCGAGGAAGCGGCCTCATCCAGCGGGATCTGGTCGCCAGCACCACGACGATGGCCGCGACAACGTATAACGTCGCGACAACTGGGTCGCCATGTTGGACACTGTCCGCCGAGGGCACAAATCGCACCGCCAGGTTATGGCCGGCGTGCGCGAGCATCACGATTAGAAGGCTTCCTTGCGTGGCGTTGTAAATCCAGGCGTACAGGATCGACGTCGCGATCAGGCGAACGAACGTGAGGACAACGTCGGACCAAGCCGTGCTGTTGAGTCCACCAGGAGCCACGGCTGGCCACAGGTGCCAAACGCTCCAGACAGTGCCGACCGCCACGGCTGCCCACAGCGCACCATATCTCGCCTGCAGCCGCGGCTGCCCGAGGCCGCGCCAGCCCACCTCCTCTCCAAACGACCCCGCGATCAGAGCTCCCACCAGGAGCGCAATCGCTGCCGCCCCCGGAATGACCAGCCAGTGTGGCGGAAGCGCCAAGCCAAGCCCGAGGCGAACGATGTCGCCGAGTAGGAAGAGCACGGATGGGCCGAGTAATGCAAGGAGGTACCAGTAGAACCCGATCCGCCATCTGACGACGGGCCGCACCAGCCGCCCAATGCCACCGCCGCCTGGGACCAATGCCACGACCAGCAGAGCCGCCAAGGTCGGAGCGTAGGCGGTGATCTCGATTCCGATACCGACCACGACCGGGATCGGCGTTGAGAACGTGAGCTTGCTCAAGTCGAGCCGATAGAAAAAGAGGGGTAAAGCGCCGAGGGCGGTGATGGCGAACAGAGCAAGGATCCACAAGCCGACCACGGTGTCGATTTGAGGGCGATCGCGGGAGCTGGAGATCATCTCGATCTCTCCCAGTCCTGGACTGACGGGATGCCCCCAAAAGTCACATCCTTCAACCTCGAACGCGGCACCCGTCGGTACTGATCGAACTCGAATGTTCGATTAGAGTCCACCAGGCCAATTTGACCAATCACTACTCGTTCGTGCAGTCGGCGTAGCCGCCGCCGAAAGCGTCTCCGGTTCCTGCGTCGGCGAAGACCCAGCGAACATGGGCACCATGGCCGTAGCCATGCATGTTCACCTCGTTGGCCGACCAGTTGCCGTGAAAAACGACAATGTCCTCCGGGTCGTCAGGAGAGTGTGGCCCTGTGGCACCAGGTCCAGAATACGCGGGCTCCCCGATGAAGCCGTATGTCGCCAGCTCCCGGGGCGTTGCCTGAGTGATGAATGCTCGAGGGTCGGGCCACTTAGTCAGGATGCGTTGCAGAATCGGGCTATCCAGCGGCAGAGTGCCCGGAGCATTCGTGCTCGTGGGATGCTGCGCATGCAGGGCGACAAGATCCGGCGCATGAACGAGACTCGGCACGCACATCGGCCCGTTGGCCGGGACAACGCGGTCGGCTCCGGTCGTCGGTGCTGCCTGATTGCAGCTTGCCATAACGACGCCGGCCGCCAGACAGGCCAATCCCAAAAGCCGCCTCACTCTCCTGTAACGCTAAGGCCCGATCAAAGTTCCCCGGTGCTCGGTCCCGCGACGCTCTGGGCTACCACTCTCTTGGCTTGGGCTGGTCGGTCATGCTATTGGATGGGCCGTTCGAAGATCATCGTCAGGCCCGGGCAGTCTACAGGTTAGTAACCAGTCGCTCCGTCAATACGCTCGCGGAGGAGATCCGCGTGCCCGTTGTGTCGCGAGTACTCCTCGATCATGTGGACCAGGATCCAGCGTAGTGAGACGGCTCTGCCGGTACGCTGGCGCCCTTCGTCCGTAATCTGGTATCGGGCGATGACCTGGCTCGCCCGCTCGCATTCGGAGCGCCAGGCGGCGAACGTCTCATCGACATCGGCGCCGTCGATGTCATTGAAGTCGGCGTCCGGGTCCGCTTCGGTAGCGTAAAGGTCGCCAACATCCTCCAGAGCCAGAGTCCGCCGGAACCAACCTCGTTCGACGTCAGTCAAATGGCGAATAAGTCCGAGCAGGGACAGCGTGGAGGGAGGCGCCGAACGCCGTCGCAGTTGCTCTGCCGTGAGCCCAGCGCACTTGCGCGCCAGGGTGGACCGCTGCCACTCGAGGAAGGCGACAAGCGTCGCCCGCTCATCGGCCGTGCGCGGGATGTCCTCGTATTGCACCTGCACCCTCTTATGGTTGCGCCAATAAGAGAATCTGACGAGGGTCCGTGAACTCACGACGCGCGGCAGTAGCGAGCGTCGACGGGTCAAGACGCAGCAGTGCCATGTGCGACTGGTCGACGAACGACTCAACATAGAGGGCGCTCCTGTCGGGCGCGTAGAACAGGACGCCGACCTCAATGTTCGGGGCCTCCGCCACGATCATGGCGCGCTGGAGATCGATTGCCCGCAGCCCTAATCCGTGACTGGAAAAGGTGCCGTTGTTGTCAACGGCGTTCTGGCGGGCCGCGGCAACCAGTTGTCGACCATCGGGAGAGTACGTCAGATCCCACTGAACGCCCTCGTCGTACTTGGCGTACGCAGCCACCGGCCCCAGGTTGAACCAGCTCGTGGGCGAGGGCGGTGCGACGAGCTGGCGCGACGCGACGATCGTCATGCGGGCGGTATCGACGGTCATCAGCCGGCCACCATCCGCGTACAGAACCGCCAGCTGCGAGCCGTCGGGACTCAGCGCCATACCAGGCGTGAAGCTAGCGAGCACCGGCTCCGACCCGATAGTCCGGCCACTCTGCCAGACGCCCGCCTCCACGCCGTCCAGTTTCAACCGGCCCGTCTCTCGACCCGCTTGTAAGTCGTCCCGGACGAGCACGGGCGTGACTGGGCCGCTGGCATTCAATCCTGAACCGGGCAGCAGCACTCGATACAGGAGGCGTCCGCTCGGGTCCAGCCATGGGCCTAACTGGCCGCAGCACGGGTCGGTGAGCGTCTCAAGCTTCCCCGTCTGCCGGCCGTCGTTGGTATCGAAGACGCGCCACGACTGGCCGGCGCTGTCGATGACAAGCAGCTTGGCGCCGTCCGGAGTGAGTTCCGGCATCGATCCGAACGGCAACGGAAGGGATCGGCGCATTGCACCGGTGCGAGCATCGACAACGCGAGCAAACGCAGGCTGTTCCCCGTGGTAGTCGATCTCGACCAGCGTCGATCCGTCGGCAGAGACGACCGGGAGACCCTGGCCGTGCTGGGCCAACTGAAGATCTTTCAGGCTCCCCGCATCTAAACGCATGAGCTGCCAAGGAATCTCGAAAGATTGGCCACCGAGAACAAATAGGCCCCAGCTTGCGGACGGGTGAAACGGTGCTGGCCTGGGAGTGGAGATGCCAGGGGACGAGAGCGCCTGCCCGCACGCGACCAGGCCGACCACGACTCCCGCGAGAATTAACGCCTTGCGCATGGTCTTCAGCGCCTCCAGTGAATGTACAACGGCCATGAGCCCAGGGTTGCAGTTATTCGAGCTAGCACAGAGTGCCTCGCACTGCAGTGGAGGGGCGTCGGTTCTGGCATCCTTCTACGGTGTCAACGCGGAATTCACGGTAACGTCGCAAGGTCTGCCGGGCGTGCAGCGCACGTTCCACAGCTTCACCGATGCCGTTGAGCAGGTGGCCGACGCTCGGATCTTTGCCGGCTTCCATTACCGCTTCTCCTGTGAGGACGGCCTCCAGATGGGCAAGCAGGTTGCCGCTCAGGTCGAACGGACAATGATGCTCCCCATCCGCGGTGAGGGGTGACGACACTGAGGACAGTTAGTTAGATTTAAAGAGCGCGCTGGTCCTGCGTCCTCTTCCAGCGCGCTCTCGAGCGCTTCGGGCTTATCTAGCGTGACACCTTCGTGGTTGCCATCAGCGCCGACCTCCGGAGGCCGATACTCAAGCCGGCAAGGCAGCTCGCGACGCCGGCGAGCAGCAGCAGCGCCCACCACAAGGAACTGCCTTGAGGAATGCCGCCGCCGGTCTGCGCGAGCGTCCCAGTGCTCGATGTGGCAGTGCTCGTTGAACCGGTGCTGCTTGTGGTGCCGGTTGCACTGCAGCCGCCGGCGGGCATGCTAATGCGATTGCTATCGAGCGTCACCGCCCCGTTCCGTGCGAGGGCCCGGCCCGGGAGAATGGTTGCTCCAGTAACCATCGTGATCGAGGTCAGGGCAACTATCGTTCCCTTAAACTGCGTTCCCGATCCGAGCGTTGCCGAGCTTCCGACCTTCCAATAGACGCCGCACCCGTTAGCGCCGTTCGTGACGAGAACGTGTGAGTTGCTCGCAGTCGTAAGGCTGCTGCCCGTCCGGAAAATGAAGATCCCATTGCCGCTGAGGGTGAGCGTTCCTGTTAGCTGTGCCGATGAGGAGAAGGTATAGACGCCGGGCGTAAGGGTCATGCCACCCAGGTCCCGGCCGGTCAAGCTGCGCGTCGGCCGCCAGCTGGCCAGATCGTTGTAGGCAGTGACGAGAGCGTCTTTGGCGCCACGCGCCACGGCGTCGGTCTGGTGCCGGGTGGAGGCCACCCCTGGCGGGAACCCTGATACCGCCGTACCGGGGAACAAACCGACTCCGCCACTAATCACCGTTGGTCCGGTATTCGTGATCGCACTGCCGGCCAGAACGGCGAAATTGGCGGCCGTCCCCAAGCGCGGTTGGGTGGCGGCCAATGCCGCCATCGGCCATGCGCCGAGGACGAGGGCTGAGACGACGATCGAAAGAGCGATCATAGGCCGCTTAATCTTGTTCATTGACTTGTCCGCTCCCTTGAGTCCTGGTGGTCAGCGATACGCCGCGCCTGTAGACGCCGCGCCAAATTGCGAACGGACTCAGAGGCGAACCATAAGAACGAGCTACATGATTTGTCGGTGAGTTGCCATCAATCCTATCACAATTGATGAGTGCGCTGTCTGGTTATCTGGGCATTGGACGTCCCAGCTTCCTTTTAGCTAGCCCCGGAACGCGCGACGAAACAGGCTAGCTTGCGGCGCGGAGCTCGGTGAGCAGCGGCGAGCCGATCAGCGCATCGGCGGTAGCGCTGTTCGTCGCCAGTGGCACATTGCAGACGTTGCAGATGCGCAGCAGCGTCTGAATGTCGGGTTCGTGCGGATGCCGGTAGAGCGGATCGACCATGAAGATGACGCCATCGATCTCGCCCTCGACGACGCGGCTCGCGATCTGGACGTCGCCGCCAAGTGGCCCGGATTCGACAAACTCGACCTCGAGGCCAACCTTGTCTTTGAGCAGCTTGCCGGTCGAACTCGTGGCAACCAGCCGGAACTCGGCCAGCCGGTCGCGATTGAATGTGGCAAAGGCAACCAGGTCGGCCTTTTTGCCGTCGTGGGCGATGATTGCAAGTCGGGGGATTCGTGACATGGGGGTGCAGTCTACAGGGCGCAGATTAAACGCAGGTTAAACGAGTTCACGTTCCGGGGCAGCTGCCCGCATGCCACACTAGCTTTAATGGCAGAAGCGCCGCCGGCACTTTTGTTCGATCTCGATGGGACCCTTGTCGACAGCGTGTACCAGCACGTGCTCGCCTGGCACGAGGTCCTGGGGAAGGCCGGGATGGAGCTGTCGGTATGGCGGATCCACCGGCGCATCGGAATGAGTGGCGGCCTGTTCGTCAATGCGCTGTTGCGAGAAACGGGAAAGCGGCTCACTCCTGAAGAGGCCAAGCGGCTTCTCGCGCAGCACGCCGACGCCTTCGTCCAGCGATTGGGTGAGGTCCGTCCCCTTCCCGGCGCGCATGACCTGTTGACCCGGCTGACGAAGCAGGGCGTGCCCTGGGCGATCGCCACCAGTGGCAGCGTGAAGACGGCGGGTCCCTCGATCAAGCTGCTCGGCGTCGAGCCCAAAGTCATCATCACCCGGGACGATGTCGCGCATGCCAAGCCCGACCCGGACCTGTTCCTGGCGGCCGCCGCCAAGCTGGGTGTCGACATCACCAACTCGATCGTCTTCGGTGACAGTGTCTGGGACTTGCTGGCGGCGCGGCGGGCGCGGGCCTTGGGTGTTGGGTTGCTATCGGGTGGCTACGGCCGCGAAGAGCTGCAGCAGGCCGGCGCCTATCGGGTCTACGAGGACCCGCGTGACCTGTTGTTGCACCTCGACGAAGTCGGCGTGCGAGAACCAGCGGGCTGAGCCGGGAACCGTTGGCGGCGACGGCGCAGCGGGGCGTGTCACGACTGTTGTACCTCGGGCCCTTCGCGACGATGGCCGATCGATTCGCCGTGGCGCCCTTGCTCATCCCGATGGCGGTCACGTTCCACGTCTCCTTGGTCGCCGTTTCGGCGGTCGCGAGCCTCTACTACCTGGCCTACGGACTCCTGCCGACGGCATACGGCGTGCTGGCGGATCGTTTCGGACGGGTTCGGGTCATCAGGGCGGCCCTGATCGGAACCGCGGTCGCGGACGTCCTCTCCGCACTCTCGCCGAATCTAACCGCGCTACTGGTGGCTCGCTTCATCACCGGCGGCATCGCATGCGGCGTGATGCCAACGACGCTGGTGTATCTTGCGGACCGTTTCCCGTTCACCCTGCGCCAGCAGGCCATCACCAACGTGCTGGTCTTCGTCGCCCTCGGGACCGCAGCGGGCACGCTCGGTGCCGGCCTGATCGCTCATGTGCTCACGTGGCGTCTCTTCTTCCTGATCCCGGGAGCCATCGCGCTCGGGGTCGCGATCGCCCTTCGAGGAACCCCGGAGTCGCTGGTCACGCGATCGAGTCAGAACCCGCTGCGGCAGGTGGCCGGCGTACTGCGGCACGGCTGGGCAGTGTTTTTGTTGGCGGTGGCGGTCCTTGTTGGTGCTGTGATGTTCGGTTTCGTCACCTACCTGGCGCCCGCGCTCGAGGCCAGCGGACAGAGCCCGGCCATTGCGGGCATCGTGGTCGCGACTTACGGCCTCTCGGTCCTGATCTGCACCCGCGCTTTTCGCCACGTGGCCCGGCGGACGCCGGCCGCGCTGATCCTCGCCGGGGGCGCGAGCCTGTTGCTGATTGGATACCTGGTTGCCGCGGCTGCCCAGAGTGTCCCCGCCATCCTTGCGGCCAGTGTTCTCGCCGGCGGTGCCTACGCCTTCATGCAATCGACCTTTCAGACCTGGGCGACCGATGTCGTGCCCGAGGCTCGCGCCACCGCCACCGCCTTGTTTGCGACGGCGATTTTCACCGGCGCCGCGCTGGCGACGTCAGTTGTCGCGGGGCTCGCCGGCGCCCACCGATACTCGAGCCTGTTCGCGATCGCGGCCATCGTCACGCTGCCGGTGCTGATCATCGGCAGCGTGGCGCGGTGGCGCTATCCGGGGTCCGACGCGATCGACGACGCACCCCGCGGCAGCCAGATCGGCTGACGTCGCTGGGCATCGATCGCCCACTTCAGGGTCTCGACCACATGGCTGAGATGCTGGCGCATGGCCGCCTCGCTGGCATCCGAATCGCGGCTGGCCAGCGCCTCGACGATGGCTTCGTGCTCGCGCAGCGAGCTGGCGGTCCGGCCCGGCCGCAGGATCGTTCGGTACTGAAATCGGATGCTCTGCGATTTGAGGTTGGCCAGGAGGCGCCCGGCCGTTCCGTGATCCGCGATCGCCCAGATCCGCTGGTGGAACTCGGCGTTGAGCCCCGAGTATCCCATCGGATCGCTCTGCGCCAGCCGCTCGCGCATCCGGACAATCGAGCGGCGAAGGTCCCGAAGGTCGGCGGCCGTGACCCGCTGGGCGGCTTGACGGACGATCAGCTGTTCGAGGATCACCCGCACCTCCTCGATCTCCAGAGCCTCGCGATCGGATACCAGCCGGACGCGCGCGCCACGGTTCGGTTCGCGGCTGACCAGTCCCTCCTGATCCAGCCGAACCAGTGCGGCACGGATCGCCGTCCGGCCGGCGTCCAGCCGAAGCGCGAGATCAGCTTCGACTAGGCGCTCGTTGGGGTGGAAGCCCCCGCTGACGATCTCACTCCGCAGGCGCTGGTAGACCTCGGCGCTACGGTCCGCGGCCGGCGCCAGTCCCGACTGCTGGGCGGCTGGCGATGAGCGCCTCGATGGGTGGGCGACGGGTGGTTTCATGGCGCGACCCCTTTGTGCGATTATGCCTAATATTGTCGACAATCCGGTGTGCAATCCCAAGTCATGGAGGGGAAGACGTCATGGTAGACAGGCGCTTGCGTCGGTTCCTCGCGTTGCCCGCGTCGGCCTTAGTTCTGGCGCTGTCGGCATGCGGCACCAGCAGTAGCTCCACTGGCGGTGGGCTTGGCTCGGGGGATCTTCTCGTGGGCGTGCTCGCCCCCTTTAGCGGGGCGGACGCAAATCTCGGTCCCGCCTATTACGCGGCCTGCCTGGCGGCGGCACCTGCGATCAACAACAATGGCGGCGTCGGCGGCCGCCATGTCACGTGTCAGAAGTTCGATACGCGGGGTGAGCCGGCGGACGCGGCGCCCGCCGCCAATCAGATGATTGCCAGCAACTCCAACTTGATGGCCGTCGTCGGCTGTACGTCGGACGAAGCCTCTGCCGTGGCCCCGATTGTCGACAAGGCCCACGTGCCGATGTTTTGCATGACCGGGCAGTCCGAGTTCAACAAGACCAAACTGCCCTATTTCCACCGCTTGGTGCCGGCGGATATCTACGACGCCTACGGCATGGTCGGCTGGGTGATGTACGGTCCCAACCATCCCACCTGGAACAAGGTCGCGCTGGTCTTCGGCGACGACATCGGCTCGCAGGCCTTCGTCCAGCCCGCGACCAACGCGCTCAAACACTTTGGGAAGACGGTCCAGAACTTTCCGATTCACCTCGGTGCGTCGTCGTTCCGCACCGAGGTCCAGAGCATGCTGAACTACAAGCCGGACGTAATCCTGACCGAGGCGCTCGGCTCAGCCGGCACCTACCTCGGCGAAGTCAAAGTACAGAATGGCGGACAGATGATTCCCTTTATCGGAACCTCGGCGACGATTGACCCGGCGTGGTTCAAGGATGTGACCAACGCCGTCGGCGTCAACGACGTCGTGCAGTATTACCGCGGCGTCGACCTTGGCTACACCTTCTCCGGTACCGCTTACAGCGAATTCACGGCCAACCTGCAGGCCGCGGCGTCGACGTTTGCCGACGCGCCGAAGTACAAGCAACGTGGGTCCACGTTGCACCTGTACGACGGCATCATCATGACCGGGCTGGCCATGGTCGCCACCAACAGCAAGGACCCGACCGTCTACAACTCGAAGATCAAGGAGATCGCCAACGGCACCTCCGGCGCGACGGTCGTGCACACCTACAAGGAAGGACTCGACGCGCTCCATGCGGGTAAGTCGATCCAGTACGTCGGCGCCGGGGGTGCGAACAACTTCGACCAATACAACAACTCCCAGTCGGGATACATCCTGGTCAAGTACGACGCCCAGGGCGGCGAGGTCCAGGTCGCGGCGTTGACGCCGCAGCAGACCAAGCAGTTGAGTGACGCGGGCGGGATCTAGAGTCGGAATAATCGTTTGTAAGGGAAGAGGCCGGATGCCGTGAGCTTACTGATCGCGGCGTTCGGCTTCGGCCTGGTCAGCATGTCGGTGATCGCGCTGGCCGCGGTCGGGTTCACGATGCAGTTTGGGATCACCAACATGATCAACCTCGCGTATGGCGAAGTGATGATCACGTCGGCATTCGTCGCCTACTACCTCAACCAGGCGCGCGTCAGCGTTTGGATCGCCATGCTCGGCGGCGCCGCCTTCGGGGCGGTCTTCTCCTTCCTGATCAACCGGTTCGTCTACACGCCGTTTCAACGAAAGGGCACCGCGCTGCTGGGCATGGTCATTGTGTCGCTCGCCGTGTCGTTGATGATTGCCAACGGGCTGTTGCCGATCGTCGGCTACTTCAGCGTGTCGTACCGCGAGCGGTTCAGCCACCTACTGCGCTTCGGCGACATCGCCTTAACCGTCAATCAGATCGTCATTATCGTGCTCGCCGTCGCGGTGATGCTGGCCGTCCACGCCCTGCTGCGCTACACGCGGTTGGGTAAGGCGATGCGTGCCACCGCCGCGAACCCCATGCTGGCTCGCAACTGCGGTATTGCAACGAATCGCGTGATCGACGCGGTGTGGCTGATTACCGGATCACTGTGCGGGCTGGCCGGCGTGGTCGCCGCACTCGACTCGGATTCGTTCACCATCGCCAGCGGCGCCGGCTTTCTCATCACGGCGCTGGCCGCCGCCGTCCTCGGCGGTGCCGGCCAGCCGTACGGGGCAATGATTGGCGCGGTGGTCATCGGCCTGGTCACCGAGCTCAGCGCCGCCGTGTGGTCGCCCGACTACAAGCAGGTGGTGGCTTTTGTCATCCTGGTGCTGGTCATGGTCCTGCGGCCGCAGGGCCTGCTCGCCAAACGAGGAGCGCTGGCGGCGGCCGGATGAACACCTATTACGCGGCAAATCTGCTGATTTTCGCCGGCGTCGATATCATCGCCTGCCTGGCGCTCAACCTGCAGTTCGGCGTCTCCGGCGTCGTCAACTTCAGCTTCATCGTCTTCCAGGCCGCGGGGGCTTACGCGGCTGCGGTTCTGTCGATGCCGCCGGATACGGCGCCCGACTACAGCTTCCAGATTTACGTCGGTGGCTACCAGCTTCCGTTCCCCTTGCCCTGGATCGGCGGCGCGGTCGTGGGCGCGCTGCTGGCCCTCCCGATTGGCCTGGTGGTCCTGCGCCGGCTGCGTGCCGACTACCAGGCAATCGCCCTGCTGGTGACGTCGATCATCGCCAACACGGTGATCAACAACGCCCGACCGCTGCTGAACGGCGCGGCCGGCCTCGCGCTGGTCCCGCAGCCGCTCGACGGTGTGGTCAACACCAGCACCAATAGCTATCAGTACCTCTACATCGGCCTGACGGCGATCTGCGTCGCCATCGTCTGGTTCATCGCAGCGCGGATCGTCAACTCGCCATACGGTCGCACGCTTCGCGCGATGCGGGAGAACGAGGTCGCGGCCAGCGCACTGGGGAAGAATCCGACCGCCTTAAAGATGACCATCTTCGTCGTCGGCGGGGCCATCGCCGGGCTCTCGGGGGCGATCCTGGTCGGCTTCCTCCAAGTCTGGGCGCCCTCAACGTGGCTGTACCCCGAGACCATCATTCTGTTCGCCGCCGTCATCGTCGGAGGCCGAGGCAACAACGTCGGCGCCATCCTTGGCGCCCTACTGGTGCCGGTCGGCTTCGAGGAGGTCACGCGGCTGTTGGGGCGTATGAACATCGGCCCGCCCAACCTGATCCCCGCGCTGGAATGGGTTTGCATCGGCCTCCTCATCCTCGGCTTCCTGTGGTTCCGCCCCAAGGGTGTGGTGCCCGAGCAGCGTCGCGTCTTTCCCGGCGCGCCCGCGGTCGAGGAAGAGACGCGATGGGTGGTGGGAAAAGGTGCCCGTTAGCGAGCCGATGCTCAGCGCCCGGGACATCCATCGCCACTTCGAGGGCATGCACGCCGTCGATGGGGTGTCGATCGAGGTCATGCCCGGACGCATCACCGGGCTGATCGGTCCGAACGGCGCCGGCAAGTCGACCTTCATGGCGGTACTAGCCGGCACCCTGCCGGCGTCATCCGGCAGCATCGTCTTTCAGGGCGAGGACATCACCCGGCTGCCCGCCTATCAGCGGGCCCGGCGAGGCCTGGTGCGGACGTTTCAACTGCCGTCAGAGTTCGGCCAGCTGACGGTTCTCGAGAACCTGCTGGTGGCGGCGCCGGATAACCGCGGTGAATCGTTGCTGGGCGCGCTGCTGGGCAAGCGCTACTGGATGCCCGACGAGACCCGCTTGGTGGCACAGGCACGCGGCCTGCTCAAGCGCTTCGGCCTGCTGCCCAAGGAATCCGATTACGCCGGGATGCTGAGCGGCGGGCAGAAGCGACTGGTCGAGATCATGCGGGCGCTGATGCTGCGCCCGCGCCTGCTGCTCCTCGACGAGCCGATGTCGGGCGTGCACCCCTCGATCGTGAACGAGATCGCCGGGTACCTGGAGCAGCTGCGCGACGACGGGCTGACCATCCTCATGGTGGAGCACGAGTTGCACATCGTCGACCGCCTTTGCGACCCGGTGATCGTGATGGCGCAGGGCAAAGTCATCGGGCAGGGCTCGATGGCGGCGCTTCGCCGGCAGCCGGAGGTCGTGGACGCGTACCTTGTCGGCTAACAGCGCAGCGATCGCCGCCCGACCGGCGCCATCGCTCCGGGCCGAGGGCGTCACATCGGGGTACGGCGGGGTGCCGGTGGTGCGGGACGTGTCGATCGACGTCGGCCCCGGTGAGGTGGTCGCGATCATCGGGCCGAACGGCGCGGGCAAGAGCACGCTACTCAAGAGCCTGGTCGGCATCCTCCGCATCACCGAAGGGCATGTCCTGCTCGGCTCCGACGACGTGACCAACCATGCCCCGGAAGAGCTGGCTCGTCGGGGCGTCGGCTACGTCCCCCAGGTCAACGATATCTTCGAGCCGCTCAGCGTCGTGGAGAACCTTGAGATGGGCGGCTACCTCTTGAAACGCCATGAGATCAAGAGCCGGATCGAGGAGGTCACCGCGGTGTTCCCCCAACTGGCCCCGATGCTAAAGCGACGCGCCGACAAGCTGAGCGGAGGAGAGCGGAAGATGCTGGCGATCGCTCGGGTCCTGATGCTGGATCCGAAAGTGTTGATCCTCGACGAACCGACCGCCAACCTCTCACCGAAGCTGGCGGACACCCTGTTACGCGATCACGTTCGTCGATTGGCGAATCTCGGAAAAGCCGTTTTGTTGGTCGAGCAGCGGGCACGCGCAGCAATGGAGGTCGCGACCTGGACGATCGTCCTGGTCTCGGGATCCACCAGGCTGGAAGGTCGCCCGGGCGAACTCCTCGGTCGCCAGGATTTCGAGGGATTGTTTTTGGGGGCCGCCACCAGGCCAGCCCCGGTGAGCGACTCCGAGGAGGTATCGAACACATGAAGATCCTGATGTTTCGGGAGGGCACTGAGCGGCGCCTGGGCGTCGTCCGCGAGGGCTCGTCGGAGGAAGTTGTCGACGTTAGTCAGCTGGCGAAGGGCAATGGCTCGTCCGGCGCGCCGTCGGATGTGCTGGCCCTGATCGAAAGCGGCAACGATGGGCTGAAACGACTGCGTGAGCTGGTCTCCTCGGTGAGGGGGTCAGCTGCCACGGGTGTCGTGCGCAAGCTGAAAGATCTCACCCTGCTGCCGCCACTCGACCCGCCGACAGGCAATATGCTGGCGATCGGCCGCAACTACGAGAAGCATGCGGCGGAGAGTGCGCGCGCCTGGGGCGAGAACATCAAGCCACCGACGGTGTTCACCAAGGCCCAAACCGCGATCACCGGACCCTTCGATGACATCGTGATCGACCCCGCCATCAGCGACAAGATCGACTGGGAAGTGGAGCTGGGCGTCGTAATCGGCAAACGGGGCGTCAATATCAAGGCGGACGATGCCATGAGCCACATCTTTGGCTACACGGTCGTCAACGACATCAGCGCGAGGGACATCCAGAACGGTTGGGGCGGACAGTTCTTCAAAGGCAAGAGCCTCGATGCCTCCTCGCCGGTCGGGCCATGGGTCGTGACCGCCGACGAGATCCCGGATGTGCAAAACCTTCGTGTCACCCTGCGCGTCAACGGGGAGGTCAAACAGGACGGCAACACGCGAGACATGATCAACTCGGTTCAGCAGCTGATCGTCTGGCTCTCTGTTGGCATGACCTTGCTGCCGGGCGCTCTGATCGCAACGGGAACGCCGGATGGTGTCGGCTTCGCCCGGACCCCACCCGAATTTCTCAAGCCCGGCGACCTGCTCGAGACCGAGGTGGAGCGTATCGGCCTGCTGCGGAACCGGATGGTGGGGGCCGCCGTCGCCGCCGGCCGGTAGCAATAAGCGGCCCCGGTGTGGAAAGGCCGCGTGTCAGTTTGCTGCGGTAGGCTCTTCCGGCGGTGCTGAATTTTTTCGCGCGCAACCTCGATAGCCTGCTCGCTACGTACGGCTACCTGGCGGTGTTCTTCTTCGTCGGGATCGAGAGCATCGGCATCCCGGTGCCGGGGGAGACCATGCTGGTCACCGCCGCCATCTATGCGGGGACGACGGGCCGGCTATCGATTTTCTGGGTGATCGTCGCCTCGTCGGCGGGCGCGATCGTCGGCGACAACATCGGCTACGTGATTGGCCGCACAGGTGGTTACCGCCTGCTGAAACGGTACGGACGGTACATCCGTCTGGAGGAGAACCGGCTGAGGCTCGGGCAGTACCTCTTCCGCAAGCACGGCCCCAAGGTGGTGTTCTTCGGGCGATTCGTTTCGGTGCTGCGCATCTTCGCCGCTTTCCTGGCCGGCGTCAATCACATGCACTGGAGGGTCTTCCTCATATTCAATGCGGCAGGCGGCATCATCTGGTCGACGATCTATGGCGTTGCCGCCTTTCTGCTCGGGAAACAACTGCTGCAACTCTCCGGTCGGGTGGATCTCGTCCTGGCGATCGTCGGCGTCGCGGTGATCATCACGGTGATCGTCTTCCTGCGGCGCAACGAAGCGCGGCTGCAGCGTGAAGCCGATAAGGCGATGCCCGGACCGCTGAAAGCGCCGCGCTAACGCGGCCGGCGGCGCTCGGTATCGAAGACTTTCGCCAGCAAGGTAAGCAGCTGCTTCTGCTCAGTCGGCGTCAGGCGGTCGAGGAAGAGTGGCGGCTGGGCAAGTCGGGCTTCCAGCGTCGTGCGCAGCCGCTCGCCCTCCGGGGTTAGCGCAAGCAGCCGGAACCGTCGATCAGAGGCATCCGCTCGCCGCTCGACAAGCCCGCGTTCCTCGAGCGAGTCGGCGAGCGCGTTGATATTGGACGGATCGTAGTGGAGCCGTCGCGCCAACTCACGCTGGGACTGCGGCTGTGCCAGTTCCCGGACCAGCTTGCCCTGGGAGAGGGAAAGGCTGCACTCCGCCACCCGGGCCGTGAAATCATCCCGCAGGCTGGCAAAGGCGTCGTCCCGAAGGAGCTTCCAGAGCGCCTGAGCCGGCTTGGCTTCAACTTTGGTTGCCACGTATGGAATATACCCGGGAGATCAATGGTTTATTCATGTGAATCGTTCAATGACCGACACAAGCATTGGAGGCAGAGACATGGCGTTTGTTCCTTACTGGATCGATGCGGCGACAGCCAGGCAAACCATCGAGGCCGGCCAGGCGATCGTCCTGGACGTCACCTCCCCGTTCATCGAGAACGCCGTGAGGGGGAAGATTCCGGGAGCGCTTCGGGTGCCTCCCCGGGCGATCCTCGATCGCAATCGGCACGCCACCGACCTTCTCAGCGACTTGCCCGACCTTTCCCATGACAAGACGATCATTGCCTATTGCACCTGCGCCGACGAAGAGGCAAGTACCCGGTTGACCCGCGTGCTGCGGAGCCAGGGCTATGACGCCTGGCTGCTCGAGGGTGGCCTACCCGCCTGGCGCGCGGCGGGCTATCCGATGGAGTTGAACCAGGCGGTCGCGGCCTAAGCGTCCCCGACGTGGAAAAGCCGCGTGGCTATCGGGTTCGATCGGTAGAGTCGGCGGCCGGTTGCGATATGCCGATCAGGTTGCCTTCGCTGTCCTTGAACCAGGCGGCCCTGGCATATCCAACGTCGGCGATTCCCTCACTCGTCTTCAGTCCCGGACTGTCGTACTCCTCGAATTGGACGCCGCGGGAGCGAAGCTCGTTGACCGCCGCCGCGAGATCGTCGACCGTGAGCGCCATTTGCGTGTGCGCACCGGAGGCCTTGCCGCCGCTGCGGAAGAGCCGGAAACGCGTTCCGTCGGCAAGGCGATAGCGAAGTCCGATTCGTTCCTCGCTGGCCGGCGTCAAGCCGAGCTTTTCGGCATAGTAGGTCCTCGCGCGCTGCAGGTCCTGGGCCGGGATCGTCGATTCGACCAGCGCGCGCTCCAGGATGCCCATCCAACGGCCATGATACGGCGGCCCGAGCGCCATAATCAGAGGATGCCGCGCGCGGTATGGTCGGGAACGATCAGCTTCGGACTGGTGAGCATCCCGGTGCGCTTGTACCCGGCGACCCGGCGGAAGGACGTGCGCTTCCACGAGATCGACCGGTCGAGCGGACAGCGCATTCGTCACCAGAAAGTGGTCGAAGCAGCCCCCACCCTACCCTCCCCCAGAGGGGGAGGGGATCTTCTAGTGCCTTCTCGGAGAGGAGGAGGCGATGTCGTGACGCAATCGGCCCGAGGCGGTGGGAGCTACCTCCCGCGAGAGGCGGACGTGTCCATTGAGGTAACGAAAAGACCGGTGGCGGCGCCCGACGTCGTCAAGGGGTTCGAGGTTGCGAAAGATCGATACGTCACCGTCGCCCGCGAAGAGCTGGAGCAGCTCGCCCCTGAACGGAGCCGGACGATCGACGTCGAGCAATTCGTGGAGGCTTCCGCCATCGACCCGATCTATTACGAAACCAGCTATTACGCCGTGCCCGACCGGGGTTACGAGCGCGCCTACGGGTTGCTCGTCGACGCGATGCGGGAGACGCACAAGGTAGCGGTCGCCTGGTTCGTCTTGCGCCGAAAGCGCTACCTAAGCGCGCTGCGCCCCCACGGTCGTCTCATGGTCCTGACGACGATGTTCCACGCCGACGAAATCCTGCCGGCCGCCGAGCTGGAACCTGCCAAGCCGACAGACCTGAAGAAGAACGAACGCGAGATGGCGGCCCTACTGATCAATACCCTTTCGGGGCCATTCGAGCCCGAGCGTTATCCGGACGATTACCGGCAACGCCTGAAGGCGCTCATCGAGGGTCGGGCAGCCTCCGCGCGGCCGGCAACGGCCGAGGTCACCACCGGCGGCGGCGTCGACGACCTGATGGCGGCGCTGCGGGCGAGTGTCGAGCAAGCGCGTCGCGCATCGAAGGGGCGCGCCCGGCCCGCTACCCGGCGCAAGCGAAAGTCCGCTTAAGTCTGGTTCGCTAGAGCCTTTCGGGCACGGCCAGCGCTTGGGTCGGCGCTGTACGAGATCCAGGGCCCACGTTTGCCGCCGTGGCGGTCGTAGAAGCGTTGGGCATCGCGATTGTCCTCGGCCGTGACCCAGTCGAGGCGGACGTAACCGCGCGCCGTAGCGTAAGCCAGGCTGGCATCGAACAGTGCGGCGCCAACGCCGTGATTTCGAAGGGAGGGGTACACGAAGAGGTCGTTCATGACCAGGATGCGATCGGCAACCAGCGTGTCCAGACAGGCATACAAGCTGGCGAAACCCTGAAGCTTCCCGTCCGCCTCGGCCACCAGTTGCACCCCGAGGCCGGGATCCTGCTCGAGAAGATCGAGCAGGGCCTCGACCTTTTGCCTGGGAAAAGGGGTGCGGTAAAAGGCAAAGTAGCCCTCGATCAAGGCACGAAGTCGGGGGCGATCTTCACGTTCCGCCGGACGGACCACCATCGCGCCAGCCTAGCATCAGATTAATGACATCGATAAGGATGTCCCTCGGCCACGCGCAGATCGCCGGCATGGCGACGGCGGTACCGCCGATCACCGCCACGGTCGACGAGGTCTGGGACGCGCTTGGGCGGTTACGCGGGCGACGGATGCCAAAGCTGCCGCATGACGACGGGGCGCGGACGCGCTACTTCGCGGAGCCTGTGACCTCGCTGATGGAGCGTCGGACCCAGAGTCAGCAAACGGATGCTTATCTCGAACACGCGCGGGTGCTTGCCAGGCGGGTGTGCTGCAAGGCCCTGGAGCGAAGCGGCCTCGCGCCCGAGGAGATCGGACTTGTAATTGGGGTGTCCTGCACGGGTGTGGTCCTCCCGTCGCTCGACGCCGAGCTGATCCCTTTGATCGGACTGCGGCCGGACACCGCCCGGCTGCCGATCACCGAGCTCGGATGCGGGGGAGGGGTGGCGGGTTTGGCACGGGGGCTCGACTACCTGCGCGCCTACCCGCAGCGAAACGTGCTGCTGTTCGCGGTCGAGATCCCGTCGCTGACGTTCCAACCCGACGATCACTCGCTCGACAATCTGGTGGCGGCGATGGTGTTCGCGGATGGCGCCGGAGCGGTCGTGATGCGAGGCGGTGACGGCCGGCCGGGCTGGACGCTGGAGAACTGCGGCACGGTGTTGGTTCCGGAAGGCGCCCGTCATCTGGGCTACGAGCTGCGCGACGGTGGGCTTCGCGTGATACTGAGCCGCGAGCTGCCGGACGTGGTGGAGGCGCACCTGCGCGGCGCGGTTGAAACGTTCCTCGCGGACGCGGGTCTCGGCCTGACCGACATCGACGCGGTTGCCGCGCACCCGGGAGGCCCACGGATCGTCGACGCCATCGAACGCGCGCTAGACCTCCGCCCAGAGGCGCTGGCCACCTCGCGCTCGGTGTTCGCCGGCAACGGCAACGCGTCGAGTGCCGGCATCTTCTTTGTGCTCGAGGAGATGCAGCGGGTCAAGATGTCTGGTCGGGTGTTGGCGATCGCCCTCGGTCCGGGACTCTCGATCGAGCTAGCGCTGATGACGCTGGCGTGAGCGCCCCCACCCCGGCCCTCCCCCGCAAGCGGGCGAGGGAGCTTTCATACGCCGCCGTCTTGCTAGCGTTCGGTGCCCAGCGTGGTTTCGAGCTGGCCTATTCCGCCAGGAACGAGCGCGCCATCCGACGCCGGCAGCCGGGCGCGCCCGCCGCCGCACGGTCAATCTTCAAGTGGATCGCGCTGGTCAACGTTGGCCTCTTCACCTTGCCCGCGCTCGAGCGATGGCTGCGTCAGCGTCCGGCGCCGCGGATGGTGGCGGGACTTGGCTGGGTGGCGGCGCTGTCCGGCGTCGCGCTCAGGCTCAGCGTGCTCCTCAGCCTGCGTGGGTCGTGGAATGTGCACGCGGTTGTGCCGGACAACTTACATGTTGTCGACCGCGGACCGTACCGGTTCATCCGCCATCCCAACTACGTCGCGCTAGGGCTGGAATTTCTCGGACTGCCGCTGATTGGCGGCGCCTACGTGAGCGCGCTCGGCCTCGGTCTGGCCAATGCCCTGCTGCTCCGCCTGCGGATCCGTGAAGAAGACGCGCTGCTGATGGCGATCCCGGCTTACCGCGAGCGCATGGGTAGCAAGCCGCGCTTCATGCCGCGCCTTAGCGGCCGCTGAACATCCGGATCCACTCCCGGGGCGTGATGCGGTTGAAGCCCCAGTAGCCGAAGCCGATCCCGAGCAGCTTGCTGAGCGTCTGCGGAGATCGTCCGTGATTGCGAATCGCCCGGTCGACCAGTGCTGGCGTGCGGCTGAGGCGGAGGAACAACGATGCCACGCGACGTGGGTCTCTTGTCAGTCGCCGGTGCACCTGCCGGTAGGCACCCTCGGGATTCGGCGAGGCCAGCGCCTCAGCAAAAGCGCGTGCCTGGCGTAATCCCGTGGCGACCCCCTCGGCCGTGATCGGGTCGGTGAAGCCTGCTGCATCGCCGACCAGAAAGATACCCCGGTCGGCCACGGTCGTCGCGCCGTACCAGAATGGACCGACCGCCGAGGCCGAACCAACCATGTCGGCCTGGCGCAGCCCTGGCCGTACCGACTGCGCAAGCTCCCGGTAGCGCGCGTCGAGCTGGCCGGCGAACTCATGCATTCGGTCCTGGTAACAGAGCAGCGCGACCATTCGCTGGTTGCCCGCGACCGGACCTTCATAGACCTCGAGGCCTGCATCGAAGGTGATCCGCACCCAGGGATCGACGGGACCGTCCAGCGTCCAGTGGCCGACGACGGCGTAGCGGTGAGGCGGTCGCGGTCCAACTGTCCAGCCCAGGCGATGACGAAGCGGCGAACGCAAACCGTCGGCCACGGCCACGAAGCGCGCCCGAACCTCGCCGGCCGCGGTGATCACGGTCAATATCCCGTCGCCGTCCCTTGTGATATCGCGCGCTTCGGTATGCGGAGAGAACCGAATGCCCGGATGGTGTCCGATCGCGTCGGCCAGTTGCGCATCGAAGGTGAGCCGCCGGATCCCCAGCCCCGCCTGTTCGCCGTCGTGCGCGGGAAATGGCACCGCAACCGGCGGCTGCTCGACACGCCCGAACTGGATGCCGTTGAGCGGCGGCGCCCCGCCCGAGAGGA
>Ga0209009_1000049_pt1 | contig 56271 bp, 55 predicted proteins | sample BlaSpr_A8_OM3_M2_FD_187979 | JGI IMG/M metagenome (GOLD analysis project Ga0209009, IMG submission 187979) | Forest soil microbial communities from Thunder Bay, Ontario, Canada - Black Spruce, Ontario site 2_A8_OM3_M2 (SPAdes) (version 2) | ecosystem: Environmental > Terrestrial > Soil > Boreal... | reverse complement strand
CGTCGGAGCGCTAATCACCGGCTTCGTCGTCGGCGTAGCCAACAACCTCGTAAATAATCTCCCGCTTGGCCTGATTGCCGGCAGCACGCTTCAAGCTGCTCATACCAAGGGACTGCTTACCAGCGCGGTAATGATCGGCGTCGATCTCGGGCCAAACCTTTCCATAACCGGCTCGCTCGCGACCATTCTTTGGCTCATCGCGTTGCGCAAAGAAAAGATTGATGTCAGCTTCTGGAGTTTTCTAAAAGTTGGCTTAATAGCGATGCCGGCTGCACTGCTGGCTTCACTCCTCAGCGTCATCGCGATGCACGCGTGGTTCGCAGTTCAATGAAGTTACCGCAACAAAATACAAGGAGAAGCCTATGCGATTTACCAGTAGCTAAGAAATGAATATACAAGCAAAGTATTGGAGGCGCTGAACAGCGCGACGTATCTAAGTCAAAGCTTTGCCGTTAGGGTCTAAAGTTGTCAGAGAAAGTAACAGCTTTACCGGTCTGTCTGAAGTGCGGCGTCACGCTGGTACTGAAACCTGTGCCCGGCGCGAAGCAATTTCCCCTTAGATTGGAATGCCCGGAACACGGCTGGCAGCCGGAGGAGCTACGTCCAATCCGCATGCGCTTTCACAAAGACCGTCCGGATTGGTGACTCATCCATCGAGGTTCTGACAGGCGTGCAAGTCCCAAATGAGGAAAGCCCCCAGACGCGCATGCGCCCAGGGGCTTTCGAATCAATTCCCTCGCCGGCCAGGCTCCCGCTTGGCTTAACTAATCCCGATTGTTTAAGCCGGGCTGCTGCCGCGAACGAAATGCATGATGATCATGATGATTCCGATCACCAGAAGTATGTGAATGAATCCCACCGTCACGTGAAAGGCCAGAAACCCCAACAGCCACAAAATGAGTAATACTGCGCCGATTGCGGCCAACATAGAATCCTCCTGGTTACTAAAACCTTCGCAAGCCTACTCGCATGGCGCCACTTCAGCTATACAAGACTCCCGTTATAATCCCCGTTAATTCCATGTAAGCAGCCCGGTGAAAACCACGCCCTTATTGGCTATACGCTCCCTACTTCACCGCCCCGGCCACATCAAATCCGAATCTCGGGTCATGATATGTCCCGGTCATCTTCACCGGAATGGCCGCCCCCGTCTTCTTTCGCTTGAACAAAGGATTCAGTGGTTTCAGCAGTGCTGATTTAATTCCGGTAGTGTCTTGCGAAAGTTCCGCTTCTGTTTTCAACGTTCCGTGAAAATCGATTTGCTCATTCTCCAGGTTATAAGTTCCGTTCATACGCGCCGAGGCTCCCGGCACATCAAAGGTCAGATCCGAAAACTTAGCTACTCCGTTGCGCAACTCTAAATGCCCGCGTAAATTCATCACGATGTTCTCCAGATCGTCTCTGCCAGAGTCCGCATTCGTATTACTGGCGTTTTTGTTCTGGTTTTTATCCTGTTCTTTACTTTGATCTTTGCCTTTGTCCTTACCTTTTTTTTCGCCACGCGCGCGTTCGCTTAACTCATCCACCTGTTCCTGCCTGCTGGGCTTCCTGAACGCAGCTTGTTCCACGCCAAAATCTCCGCGCACCAGCAGCTCTTTCAGAAACGGACCTCCCAGCGGCAGTATCGTCACATGCGCTTTGAAACTAATCGCGCCATTCATCGGCGCATGTTTCGTGGATGCGAGCAACACCAATAAGTCTTGAATCCTCCCGTTGTTCACTTCCGCATCCAGCGAAGTTATTTTCCCGTGTTGTCCCGCTTTCCCCGCCACGCTGCCGGAAGCCGCAACCGACGTTTGCAAGAATGAAGTTTCAACCTGCTTCAGAAAGACGTCGCCATTCGTCCCGTTCACACTCGCATTAAATCGCGAAGTCACATGCACGTTGTGTTTACTTCTCACCACTTCAAAGTCCGGAATATCCAACGCGCCGTGGACCGCAACTTCTCCCAGCTTCCCCCCGAAATCGCCCGTCGATGACAATGTTCCCGCAATCCCGTCGAACACACTCAGATCCGCCTGCTGAAATTTGTACTTACCCGAAAGCGGAGTCGTTTCCAAGTCCTCCAGTTTCAAAGGTCCGAATTTTCCTTTAGAAATAATTTCTCCCGGCGGCTCCGCATTCTTCATGGAAACCTGGTAGGACCACTCGCTGTTGTGCGCGAAAGACCTCACCGTCAACGCGTGCATTTCAAATTTGAGCGGCGGTGTGTCGTCTGATCGCCCAATCTCCAGCACTGCTCCGTCCGCGACGATTTCTCCAACGCGCACATTAGTGCTCTCACTCGGCGGCGAAGTTGGGCTGCCTGCATTCACTTCCCGCGGCGGGATTTGCACACGCAGTCCATTCACTTTCACCAACGCGACGTAGCCAGGCCTCACGATTATGTCCGCATAATGCGCTTCAATATCCAACCTCTGGATTGTCACTATCGGCGGAATATTTGCCGGACTACCCTCGCGCGTGAACGTCACATTTTCAGCCACGCATCCCGGATGCGGAAAATATGTCATGCGATACTTCCCGAATGAAACTTTCGCCCGAACCGTCTCCTCCAAACTCTGCGCTACCTTCACCTCCGTAAACGGCGACTTGATCCCGACCACAATCACCAACACACACACAATCGCCACAACCGCCGCAGCGCTCCATACACCCCAACGAACGCTCCGTCCGCGCTCCGCCTTATTTTTAGTTGGTTTGGTTTTTCGCACGTCAGGGTCCGCTGGATTTCCCAAATGTTTATAAAGCTCCGAAGCCGCCGGCTCGGTCGAGTTTCAGTCCACGATAAATAGCTTCGTGCCTGTCAGGGTTGCGGAACGGTGTGGTGGATCCCCGTTACCGACCTGGCAGCTTTGTCCTTGCTTGATTTTCACGCCCTTGCGCAACCAACTCTGGCGAAGCTTCTCTCCATTTCCGTTCCGATTATGAAGCATCATTTTTGAGCGTACTGTACAATTCCGCACAGAATAGAATTGCCCGGTTACCCACTTCTCCTAGAGTGGACCGGTCTTAAGCGGTGTGCGTTACCAGGAGATTCTCATGCGTTGGACACCCAGCGGAATCAGCAACGACGTAGAAGACGACCGCTCCAGCAGCGGCGGCGGAGGATTTCCCGGCGGCATTCACATCGGCATCGGCGGCATCCTAATCCTTCTGGTTTTGAGTTTTATTTTTAAACGCGATCTGCTCACGCCTTTTCTCGGCGGCTCCTCCACCACTGAATCCACGCAGAGCGCGCCAGCCACGCCCCAGCAAAGCGCCGCCGAACAGCGCGAAGTCCAGTTCGTCTCATTCGTGCTCGACGATGTGCAAAACACCTGGACCAAAATCATCCCGAATTATCGTCACGCAAAACTCGTCCTCTATCGCGGCGGCATCGATTCCGCCTGCGGCCTAGCGCAGACCGCTACCGGACCCTTCTATTGTCCCGGCGACGAAAAGGTTTATCTCGACCTCAGCTTTTTCAACGAACTGAAAAACCAGCTCGGCGCTGGCGGCGAATTCGCGCAAGCCTACGTAATCGCTCACGAAATCGGCCATCACGTGCAGAAAATCGTCGGCACCGAAAATAAAGTCCGCCAGCAAGTGCAAAGCAGTCCGAAAATGGCCAACGCTATTTCCGTCCGCGTCGAGTTGCAGGCCGATTGCTACGCCGGCGTCTGGGCCAACTCCACCGAGCAGCGCGACCTTCTCGAAAAAGGTGACGTCGAGTCAGCCGTAAATGCCGCCGCCGCCGTCGGCGATGACCATCTGCAAAAAATGGAAACCGGCCGCGTCATGCCCGACAAGTTCACCCACGGCACCTCTGCCCAACGCACCTACTGGTTCAAACAAGGTTTTACATCAGGGGCGCCGAGCGCCTGCGACACCTTCTCATCCTCTCAATAGCTCCCGACAACTCGTCTCGCCTCCCTACGCCATGCTGAGACCGTTAAAACCCGCCAAGGGCGTCGCCGGAACGAAAACCCTGACGACCCAATCGTGCCGCTCAGTCTTTCTCCGGATGCGAAACAACCACATCTTTCGCGCGTCGCTGCAAGCCCGGCGCCAGCCATCGAAACAGCAGCGTTGCAGCGATTGCGCCGGCAAGTTGCACCGCAATGAATTCAGGCACGTCGCGTGGACGGATGCCCGCAAAAGTGTCGCTCAGCTCCCGTGCAATCGTCACCGCCGGATTCGCAAATGAAGTTGAAGCTGTAAACCAGTACGCCGCAGTGATGTAGCCGCCCACCGCAAACGCAACCATCTCAGATTTTGCGCGTGCGCATCCCCAAATTACGCAGAGCAATCCAAACGTCGCCACAAACTCGCTGAATAATTGCGCCCCTCCGCTCCTTGCGTGCCGCGAAATCGAAATCGTGGACAGTCCAAACATCACATTCGCGGCAATGGCTCCCGCTGCGCCACCAACAGTTTGTGCGCAGACGTAAGCCGCAGCATCGTTTCGCGAAATCCCTCCTTCCATCCAGTCCGCCAGCGTGACCGCGGGATTGAAATGCGCGCCGGAAACCGGCCCGAACGCAAGAATTAGCGCCACCAGCGCGGCTCCCGTCGCGATTGTATTCGCCAGCAGCGCAATCGCGATATTTCCTCCGGCCAGCCGCTCGCCCATGATCCCCGAGCCGAGCACTGCTGCTACCAGAAATGCCGTGCCGAAAAATTCCGCCGCGAGCCGGCGTTCCAGTAAAATTTTCATTGTTGGCCGATGCGGTCAATTTCCTTCTTGATGGCGAGCTGATCCAGGCTCGACAGCGGCAGGCACAGAAACAAACTGATTCGGCGGTCGAGCATCATGAAAGCATCACGGAAAGCGCGCTCGATTTCTTCAGATGTGCCTTTGGCTGCTGCCGGATCCGGAACGCCCCAGTGAGCGGTCATCGGCTGTCCTGGCCAGACCGGACACGCTTCGCGCGCCGCGTTGTCGCAAACGGTGAACACAAAATTCATTTGCGGCGCGCCCGGCTTTGCGAACTCCTCCCAATTCTTGCTGCGCAATCCGCCTGTCGGTAACCCTGCGACTTCGAGTTGTTTCAACGCTTCAGAACGAACCCGCCCGGCAGGCTGGCTTCCCGCGCTGTACGCCGTGAAATTCGGCTTGCCCTTCTGATTTAGTATCGCTTCCGCCATGATCGACCGCGCTGAATTTCCCGTGCACAGAAAGAGTACGTTGTAACGCGTTTGCATCGCGTTCACCTGCCGCCTGTTTCCGCAGGAGAGCAGCAGGTCGGACTGCAGCAAGCCTTCTCCTCAACTCGCGCAGGCTTTCTCGCGCGAATAAATACGCTCGCAAACTTTCCTTCCACCTGCGGAGCGATTGCATCCACGTCAATCCCTTTCGCCGTCAGAAAATGCCGCGCATCTTCCATGCTGTAAATCCGCGTCGCCTCAATCTCGATTTCCTCGAATCGCGCGTCTGCCAGCTTTGAACGGTATTCCTCTTCTTGCATCGCGCCAGCCACGCAGCCCACCCACAATTCGATGTTCTTGCGGATTTCTGCCGGCACTTCTCCGCGAACCACCACGTCGGACACCGCGAACCTCCCGCCCGGTCGCAACACTCGAAACGCTTCGCGCAGCACGCGGCCTTTATCCGCCGAAAGATTGATCACGCAGTTTGAGATGATCACGTCCACCGACTTTTCTGGCAGCGGAATATTTTCGATCTCGCCTTTCAGAAATTCCACGTTGCTAACGCCCGCCTTCTTCTGGTTTTCGCGGGCCAGCGCCAACATTTCATCCGTCATGTCCAGCCCGTAAGCTTTTCCCGTCAGACCCACGCGTTTGGCCGAAAGCAAAACATCAATTCCGCCGCCCGAGCCCAGATCCAGCACCGTTTCCCCTGCGTGAAGTTGCATCAACGCCGTAGGGTTCCCGCACCCAAGTGACGCCGCCACCGCCCCGTCCGGCAGCCCTGCAATCTCGCTGGCATCGTAGAGATTCGAAGAAATCGGGTCGCAACACGGGATCGCGCCTGCATCGCTGCAGCAGCTAGCGGTCTTCCCATGCGACACGAGCAAAGCCGCCTCGCCATACTTTTCCCTCACCACGTCTTTAATGTTTTCCTGTGCCATTTGCCCGCCTCCTTAAATTTAATATCGTCGATATTAGATGAATAGGAGTCTCTTAATACACGGCTCGCCGAGCCGCTACCCCCTAAACGTCCATAATCAATCGCGCCGCGTTCGGAAATTCACCCAAGCAATTCCCATTCACGCGGTAATACATAAACGTTCCGCGCCGCTCCGCAAGCACGAACCGGCAACCCCGCAAAATCTTCAGGTGATGTGAAATCGTCGGCTGCCCGATGGGAAAATGTTTCACAATGTCACAAACGCAGACCGCCTCGCGGTTGGAGGCCAGCAAGTTCAAAATCCGTATCCGAGTCGGATCGGCCAGCGCCTTGAACCACCCGGCATACTCCCGCGCCCGCGCCTTCGCGAGTTTCGGCGATGCAGCCGTCCGGCAACAATCGTCGCCTTGCTCACCCTTGCGCTTACGCGACGCCATGAAACATCCTCCTACCATTCCGCAACAGCCTACCATATTCATCGACGATCATCAATGAATTGATTGGCGACAAGATCGAAGTCGAGCGAGCCTTCCGGAAATATCAGGATTTGCGCTTGCACTCTTCCTCAAGCGCAATCGCCAGCTCTTGCACTCCTCGCCGGATTTCCCGCGCCTCGACGGCGGCAAAACCCAGTTGCAATCCCTCCCGCGCAATCCTGCCTCGACTGTATCTGCTCAGAGGAAATACTTCTACGTCACGCAACGCCGCCGCCTTGGTGGCCGATTCGCCGTCAATACCTTTGCGCAACCAACCTACAGTCTGTAGCCCAGCCTCAATTTCGGAGATTTCCAGCAAGCCATCTAATCTCTTGCGCGTCTCATTCACCAGCACCGAGAACCTCTCGGCGTAAACTTCCCGCATGCGCCTCAAGTGCCGTCCGAAGTGTCCTTCGGTAATGAAGTCACACAGTACCGCCTGTTCCACCAACGGAGCGTGCCGCGTTGTCAGCGATATTGTCGCCGCGAAAAGATTCATCAGATCGGACGGAATCACCAGATACCCCAGCCGCAACGACGGGAACAACACTTTGCTGAAGGTCCCCGAAAAAATTACCGAGCCGTTCCGATCGAATCCCTGCAATGCCGGAATCGGGGGTCCCGAGAAGCGATATTCGCTGTCATAATCGTCCTCAAATATCAACGCGCCGGAATTTCGGGCCCACTCCAACAGCTCCAATCGACGCGCCAGACTCATCGTAATTCCCAGCGGAAACTGATGTCCCGGCGTAATGTAAACCAGACGCGCGTCCTGCAAGCCCGCGCTGGGCAGCTCCATGCCTTGGTCATCCACTCGCACGGCAGACACCTTCGCACCCACTGCCTCGAATGCCATCGCCGCTCCCGGATATCCCGGATTCTCCATGCACACACGATTGCCTGGGTTCAGTAACAGCCGCGCCGTTAAATCGAGCGCTTCCTGTACTCCCGCCACGATCGCCACCTGTTCGGCGTCGCAGTTCACTCCCCTCGACGTTCGTAGATAATCGGCCACTGCTTCCCGCAAGGGGTAGTATCCCAGCGCTTCGCATCCCAGCAGAAAAGTCGTCGAGGCACGCCGCAGGCGGCGAGCCGCGATCTGCGCCCATAAATTTGTCGGGAACAATTCGAGCGCCGGCACGTTTGCGCGAAACGCGCGGCTAGGTCGTATTTCGTATGACGGAAACAGCTCCACGCGTTTGCCATAATCCGAAACCTTCTTCCGCTGTCTTCGTTGCGGTGCTGGTTGGGCGCCGGCCTTGCGTGCCACTTGCAACAGTTCGTCGGGCAACACTTTGCTCACGTAGGTGCCCGACCCCACGCTGCCTTCCACATAGCCCTCGGACTTCAACTGCTCGAAGGCGCTCACAATCGTGCCCCTGGATAGCCCATATCGTTCCGCGAGATCGCGCGTCGCAGGCAGCCGCGTCCCCGGACGTAGCTGGCCTTCCAGTATTTCGCCGCGCACGGCCGCATATAGCCAACGGTACGCGGGCGTTTTCGCGTCTCGTGGCGGCAGCATCAACTCAAACGACGTAGCTATCTTCGGCATGGAAAGTGGTACAGCAAGAATACAATAAATGGACCTTGTGATAGGTCCATTCTCTCGTTAAATTCACTAAAGCCTGGAGGTCACCAAATGTCATTCGCCGGCGGACGCGCCCAATTTGCCCTCGAAATCTTCTGCGTTGCAATAATAGTCGGCAGCACCGCTGCTCTGGCGCGAGCCATCGCTCAGCAACACGCGGGCGCCTCTCAGGGCACAGCGCAACAAGCGCGAGCGCCGTTTTCCCACGCTCTGCCGCCTTTGGATGGAAACCACCTCAAGGCCACCGTTGTTGAAGTCACGTATGCGCCGGGGGAATCCGATCCGCCCCACAGCCATCCCTGCGCGGTTATCGGGTACGTCATCGCGGGATCGTATCGCTTCCAGGTGAAGGGCCAACCAGAAGCCATCTATCGGGCAGGCGATAGTTTCTACGAAGCTCCCAACGGCGTTCATCAAGTCTCAGCCAACGCCAGTGAAAAAGTTTCCGTAAAGTTCCTCGTGTATTTCGTTTGCGACCGCGAAATGCCGCTCACTGTTCCGGCGCCGGAAACCAAAGCCGCAGGAGGTAGATAATCATGGACAAGTCACCAGTGGCCGCTTCAGAAACGACCGCGCTCCACAACGCGAAAGTCGCGCGCACCGTCTCCGCCGATCATCTCGCAATTCTTTACGCCCGTATTGCCCTGGGCGCCGCATTCTTGTCCGCCGTTGCCGACCGCTTCGGCCTCTGGGGCAAATACGGTGGCTGGGGAAACTTTGCTAACTTCACGAAGTACACCGGCGAAGTGCTCTCCTTCATGCCGGCGTCGGTCATACCGTTCCTAGCATGGACGGCCACAATCGCCGAACTCTCGTTTGGCATCCTGTTAATTCTCGGCCTGTGGATGCGCTGGGCCGCTTTCGGCGCGGCGGCGCTCCTGTTTCTGTTCGGAACGAGTATGGCCATCTCGTTCGGGCTCAAGTCGCCGCTGGATTATTCAGTCTTCTCCGCATCCGCAGGCGCATTGTTGCTGGCGTTGTGTCAGAGCCGCAACTCCGGAGCCGGATCGTGATGAGCATGCGATCGCTGTTAGGGATGGAGTTTTTGCCGTCAATATCGATAAATAACGAAAGACTTTCTGCTGCCGCTCGCAGCGGTGATTCACTCGGTTGAATTAAACGAGTTTTCCAGGAGGAAATATGCGTCGTGCAATTTGGATTAGCATGGTAATGGCCTGTGCGCTTCCAACACTGCTCGTATCGGGTTTGGCGGCACGTCCGGACGACCGGGCGGAACTCCTCAAGGCTCGCGAAGCGGTTTGGCGCGCCTGGTTCGTCAACGATACAAAAATTCTCGAAGTGATGGTCCCGCCGGACACCATCGTCATCGGCTCGGGCCAGGAAAGGTGGCGAAACCAGGCAGATGTCCTCCAGTCCGCGGCTAGGTTCCAGGCGCGCGGAGGAAAACTGATCCGCCTCGAATTCCCGCGCACCGAAATCCAGCGCTTCGGCGATGTCGCAATTTTTTACAGCCAGTATACGAAACCGAGGAAGACGGCAAGCGTGAGGTGACCTCCGGCCGTGTCACCGAAATTTTTGTCCTGCGCAACGGTCAATGGACCAACCCCGGCTGGCACATGGACACGGAAAAATAAGTGATTCGCCGACGACCCGTAGCGGTGAGATGGGAAAGCCGGTCTGGCATCCTGTTATCTGAGGCGACGCTTAAAGATAGAAAAGATGCCGGGCTGCCGCAAGTACTAGGACGTCCACACGCACGACTCCTTGAATTTCGTAAAACAAAGTGCTACCGTTCCGCGTGATTCAATTAAATCAGTATCGGACGCTTCACCAACCCTCGCGGGAGCTATACCTTTCCGACTTTCGGCCGCCTCCTATCGAACTTATCTTGAGACGCAAACTCGCCAAATTAAATCGCCAAGTTCACGGATTAGAACGCCCTGTAACTTATGGAAAACAAATAACAGAGGCTTGCGCAAATCGCCAAAAAATTCAAAAACGCGCATTGCGAGTTCGCCAGCCTTTTGGAAGATGCTCACGCGTCTGTTCGGCCACTAAACGGCTCAAAGAATCCGCATTTCTAACCGAAACTGGAATCACACATACTAGGTCGTGGAAATTTGGCGGAATTAAGACGAGTAGCGGATGGTCGACCCGCAATCCTGTTTCGCTGGTCTGCAGCCCGAAAAGCCGAGGAAGCTCCTAACGCCATGCCCCCCGAGCGCGAACAACTCGAAGCAGACGTCCTGATCATCGGCGCCGGTCCAGCCGGACTTGCATGCGCCCTCCACCTTGCGAATTTGATCGAACTACACACCAAGGCGAACAAATCCCCGGCGCTGTCCGCCGAAAATATTTATGTGCTGGAAAAAGCGCGCGAAGTTGGAGCGCACCAGCTTTCCGGCGCGATCATGGATGCGCGCGCTCTCCGCGAACTCGTCCCCGACTTCGAAAAAACTGCGCCGCTCGACACTCCCGTCACCGGCGACGCGGTCTACTACTTCTCAGAAAAAACTTCCTGGAAACTCCCCATCACTCCGCCGCCCTTCAAGAATCACGGCAACTACGTCGTCTCGCTCAACAAAATTGTGAAATGGCTCGGCGGCCTGGTGGAAAAAAAAGGCGTCAATCTCTTCACCCAATTTGCCGGCAGAAATCTTCTGTACCAAACGGAAGGCGGCAAGAGCGGCATCGCCGGCGTTCTCACCGAAGACAAAGGCGTGGACAAAAACGGCAAGCCCAAAGACAACTACACGCCCGGCTACGAGTTGCGCGCAAAAGTTACCGTCTTGGCGGAAGGTCCGCGAGGTTCGCTCACCAAGGAACTCGTCAACAACTTAAAACTCGATGGTTTGAATCCTCAGGTGTACGGCATCGGCATAAAAGAACTGTGGGACGTGCAGCCCGGCCGTATCGAAACAGGGTTCGTGGCGCACACGCTGGGCTGGCCGCTTCACTCCGACATGTATGGCGGCGGCTGGATTTATGGCATGCGCGACAATCGCGTCTCCCTCGGCATGGTCATCAGCCTGGAATATCACAACCCGCTCTTCGATCCGCACGAAGCTTTCCAAAGATATAAAACGCATCCACACGTTAAAAAAATCTTGGAAGGCGGCAAGCTCGTTCGCTACGGCGCGAAAACCGTCCCCTACGGCGGCTGGTACTCCATGCCCCGCAGCTACATGGACGGCGGCCTCATCATCGGCGATTCCGCCAGCCTGCTGAATTCGCAGCGCCTGAAAGGAATTCACACCGCGATCAAAAGCGGCATGCTCGCTGCCGAAACCATCTACGACGCGCTCTGCTCCGGTGACACGTCCGCGAAATCCTTATCCGCATGCCAGACCAAGCTCGACAGTAGCTGGGTCAAAAAAGAATTGTGGGAAGTCCGCAATTTCCATCAGGCTTTTCACGGCGGCCTGTGGACCGGTCTGGCAAAATCCGGAATTCAATTCATTACCGGGGGCCACGGCCTCACCGATCCGATGCGTACAGAGCCGGGCTACAAGGAATACCAAAAACTAAATCGCGACAGCACTCTCGTCGATCAGTCCACGCGCTTCAAAGGCGACGGCAAACTCACCTTCGACCGCCTCACCGACGTGTATCACTCCGGCACGCGCCACGAAGAAGACCAGCCCTGCCACCTGATTGTTCTCGAGCCGAATATTTGCGGCGACCGCTGCGTCCGCGAATACGGCAACCCCTGCCAATATTTTTGTCCCGCCGCCGTTTACGAAATGGTGCTGGACAAAGGCGAGCCAAAATTAAAAATCAGCGCCGCAAATTGCGTCCACTGCAAAACCTGCGACATAGCCGACCCCTACCAGATCATCAACTGGGTCCCGCCAGAGGGCGGCGGCGGCCCCCACTACGAAGGCATGTAGCTCCGCACCTGGAGGAAAAAAGGTTGTCATCCCGATAGAGGCTGCAGTTTGGCCGCCGCGCGGTGTTTGCGTCCCGGATGGCGTGGCGGGAAGGGACCTGCTTGCTTTCCATCAAGCGACGAAATTATTTGCGGGTTTCGTCGCTGCCGACGAAGATGCTCTTCAACGCGCCCCAAAATCCGCGCTTCTTTTTCGCGGGCTGGTTTGCCTGCACCGGTTGCGGCTGCCGAACCACGGGCGTTTGTCCCAACGCACGGCGCATGTCGGCCGCAAACTCCGGCGCCGCAACGTGGCCCGTGAATTCGTATTCCGGTTCCACCCGCGCTACTCGCACCAATAACGCGGTGTCCGCAGCAGGCTCCGCAGGCCGCAGTGGTGACGGCGTCACCGACACCACAAGCGGCTGTACGATCACGGTGTACTGGACGGTCACTTCCGGAGGAGCGGATGGTGCGGCGAAATTCGTCGTCGGCGCCACCGGATGCATCTCGTTGGCGCGGCCGAGCTCGCCAATCTCCACTCTGTACCGCGGCGCGTCCGGCTCGGCCACCGCAACATTCATCGGCGCTACTGGCGGTTGCGCCTGGGAAACGACTGGCGGTGCGCTTGGAACGAGCGGCACGTTTTGCACGATCTCCGGCCGCGCTGGTTCGAATCGGGCCGGAGCCTGCGCCGGCGCCGGAGGCGGAGGAGATTCTCGCGCCAGCTGCGCCACGCATTCACAACTCCCCGGCGCGCCTACAACTGGAACCAAGTTTCCACCCTCCAGAAAAAATTCACCCGCTTGCGGCACGATCAAACCTTCTCCGCTGAACTGCTGTTCCAGGCGCACGGCGCCGCCGGTGGAAACCACGCACAGCGAATCATTCAAATCAAGCCCGACGTTGATGTCGCGAACCGCGCCGCCGATGTCGAGCGGCGTCGCAATGATGGTAGGCGTGTAGATCCGCAGAGATGTCGTCGCGGGAATCTGCACATGCATGCGCCCAAAATTCAGCGCCAATGTAATCGCGCCCCCGGATTCAAGCACGGTAAATTTCGCGGGCCCGCAAATATCCACTTGCCCGCCAGCCGCCAGCGTCATACGCGCCTGCCCCACATGCACGGTAACCACATTGCCGTTCGAAACCAAAAAACTGGCCAACTGCCCCCCTGCGCTGGGCGTGCCGCCATTTCCGGATGCGCCGGCGCCCTCTACCGATATGTCATTGCCCTCCACCCGACCAATCGCAGCGCCATTTTGTTGCGCGCGTAGGCCGTGCGTGTACGAAACAACGAAAGTAAAAATCAACAGCGCGCGTGTGAGCACAGAAAGAAATCGCGGACCAAAAATATGCGGCCAGACCGTCGTGAAAACGGCGTTCTTCCTGCGTGCGGATTTTGTGCGGGAATACATCGGGATTGGCTTGAAGTTCTATAATATACCGCAGTGGCAAACGATGCGAATCCGGCCCTCCCGCCGGTCGATCAAAGTAGTCATCAGAAATTCGATGCGCGTCCTCCGGAGCTGTCGCGCTGGCGGCGAATGCAAATCCCAGTCATCGCCTGGCTGGTATACGGAGTAGTACGGCTGATTGGCCCCACACTGCGCACGGAATTTGTCGGCGTGCAAAACGCAGTGCAGATTCGCGATGAGGGCGAGGTTGCCATCGGTGCGTTTTGGCACCGCTGTATTTTTACCGCCATCTGGATTTGGCGGAATCGCGGGATCATTGTGTTGAACACAGTGAATTTCGACGGCCAGTGGACCCGGCGAGTAATCGAGCGTCTGGGATTTGGCACCGCGCAAGGGAGTTCGTCGCGCGGCGCAATCGAAGGACTGACGATCATGGCCAGCCAGCTGGAAGAAGGAAAGCATGTGGCGCTGACCATCGACGGCCCCCGCGGGCCACGGTATGTTGCCAAGCCCGGCGCCGTGATTCTGGCGCGTCGAACCGGGAAACCAGTTTCCGCTTTCCACGTGGGACTGCAGAGAGCGCATACTTTCAAAAAATCGTGGGATTTATTTCAGATCCCCTATCCATTTTCGCGCGCAGTGATGTTTGTAGCGCCGCCGATCCGCGTGCCGCTGGACGCTGATAGCGATACCGTCCATCAAAAACAAAAAGAAATTCAGGCCGCGCTGGAACGTGTCCGCGATGTGGCGGAATCCTGGTTTCAACTGACAGAAAGCGAACGCGACCGCCTGCGCGAGGAATGGAGCGAGCGCGGGGCCGTCGAACAGCCCTCGCAAACACCGAGACCGCAAAAGGATGAGAGGCGCAGCACGTGATTTTCGCGCGTACGCGGCGTGCGGTTTGTATCCCAGCTAGTTTGTTATGGCGCAGCCAAACACCATAACGCCTGCGCATCGATTAATTTGGCTTCGGCGGGATGTGCAACACGCGAAAACCGGTGTAAGCCGGATGGGCCGCTTGATATTGCGCTTTTGAATCTGCCGGCCGGTCGGCGCTACCGCCGATGGTTTTTCCGGATCCGTTTGCGGCTATCACCCATTCCGCAACGTTGCCGCCGAGATCGAAAACCGGCTCTTCTCCTTGCTCGCCTGCGGGACTAAAACTGCCCACCTCGCGGAGCAACGGTGCATCTCCCGGCAATTTTTTAATATCTTCTTCCAATTTTTGCGCGTCCTCGGGATTCAACGAATATCCCGCCCAGTAGTCGAGCGTGTTTTCGCCCGGACGATCTTTATACAGAGTGCCCGCTTCCTTTTCGTTCGGCAGGCGATACGTTTGCGCAGTCAGTTCGCTCAGCCATTTGCAGTAGGCTTGTGCCTGTTCGAATGTGATTTCATTCGCGGGATAGTTCTCTGTGCCGGCATCGAATTTATAGTCCTTCTCGAATGCGGCGAATTGCACGCGGGTGATTTCGAAGCGGCCGATTTCAATGTCGCCGCGCTTTACAGTTTCAGGAAGCAAAACATCCGGCCCGGGATTTTCAGGGATCGAAGGCGGACGAAACGCCACGCCGTAGAGCGCGCCAGCTTTCTGAACGGAACGCCGTTCCAGCGCGACGTCGAGAGGCGAACCCTTTTTCAGCGCTTCGTTTTCCGGCGGATTAATCTTGAACAAATATTTGTCGAACCAAGCGGTTTCTTCGTTCAATTTGCGAAGCTGATGAGTGAGCTTGTTCGGGCTGTGCGCCTCACCAGGAAACAGCACAAGTTTCACTGGAGCTTTTCCAATGGAGTAGAGCGCGCGGTAGTGCGACCAGCCTTGTTCGGTAGGGACCTGCCGGTCGATGGTGCCGAAGAAGATCAACGTGGGAGTCTTCACGCGGTCCATTTTGAACAGCGGAGATTTCTGGATGTACAGCTCGGGATCTTCCAGTGGCGACTTACCGAAATAATAGTGGTCGAAAGATTCGCCGAAGTCCACGTTGGCCCAGTCGCTGATCCACTCCACGTCGCCCGCGCCGACCACCGCTGCTTTGTAGCGATCGGGATTTGTTATGGTGAGCTGAATCGAAAGAATTGACCCGTTGGACCAGCCCGCCGCGCCAATCTTATCCGGATCGACCAAGCCTCTTCCGATTAAATAGTCCACGCCGTGCTCGATATCCGGAACTTCCAGGTCGTAATATTTTCCGCAGCAGATGGACTCTCCCCACTTCAATCCGTAGTCCGCGCTTCCGTGGTAATTCGTTTTCAGCACGAAAGCGCCACGCTCGGTGAGCAGATTCGGAGCATAGGTGATGCGCTCGCTCCAATTGTCGCGGTCGGCGAGATTGGGGCCTCCGTGCGTGGCGACGATCAGCGGATACGATTGTCCGCGCTGATAGTCGACGGGGTAGTAGAGGATGCCCTCCACTTCGTCGTCATTCGTGCCCTTCCAATGCAGGATCTCGGTTTTGGCGATGGTTTTATTTTTGAGATGTGGATTCAAGTCGGTAAATTGCACGGGCGCAGAAATCTTAGTTCCATCGAGCCGCGCGCGATACCACTGCGTGGGCAGACTCGCAGTGGAGTACTGATAAACAAGCGTGCGGCCGTCGTCTCCAAGTTCAAAATCAAAATAATTTCTGGGCGTATCGCCGGTAATCGATTTGCGCGACCAGGTTGCGCCATGGCGCGTATAGCGCACGGGTTTGGTGTAAACGCCATCCGCGAGTAACGCGATAAAGCCGTCCTTGGTGGGGCGCAGCGAACCATCCAGCGAGCGGTCCCAGTCCAGATTTACTTCTGAGGTGGTCGCAGAGCCGAGATCGTAGAAATAGACTTTTTTCACCGTGGCGGTTAGAAATTGTTTGTCGGTGGAGTACGGCGCGACGACGTAAAAACCCGAGCTATCGAGCGTCCACTCGAAATCGTCCGGCTGGATTCTTGTATCGGGGAAGATTTGGGTCGTTTTGCCGCTGGCAAGATCGATGAGATAAGTTGCCGGCGGAGTTTTCTGATCCCAAGCGAAGCTTAATTCACGTCGAGCGACAGCCACGGTCTTCGTTTTGTCACCGGAAACTTTGAAATCCAAAATCCAATCGTTGTTGTCGGTCAGGCGCGTTATTTTCTTGTCTTTCAGGGAAAGCTTGAACAGGCGGACCGGCGCTTTGTGCGCGGCGTCATCCACCACGTCTGAGTCATCCTTGCGCTCTTTGGTTTCGCGCTCGAAAAGAGAAGGCTGTTCCTCGGCGCTGAAGACGATGGTGTCGTCATTCAGCCATTCGAAACGTTGCACAGGACGCTCAAAATCGGTGGCCGGCCAGGGTTCGCCGCCATCGACACTGAGTAGCCAGATCTGCATAGGAGCCGCGTTTGGCTTGGGTTTTGGAAGCGAACGATTGCTTAGAAATGCGATGGTTTCGCCCGAAGGCGACCAGCGCGGTTGCGAGACCGTGTTTGCGCCACGTGTTAGCTCGATTTCTTTTTTCTCAGTAAGGCTCGAAAGATACAGGTTGCTGCCGCGCTCGTCTTTTTCTTTGTCCCCGGTGCTTTTCACCCAAACCACCCATTTGTTGTCGGGCGAAATCAGAAATTCCGAGGCCAGCTCCTGAAAGATAACGTCTTCAGGCTTCCAAGAATATTTCTTGGCGGCCGTGGCAGATTCTTGCACTGGCACATTGGAAGCCTGTTGTTGTCCTGGCAGATCTCTGGCGGCCGATAGAATGGCTAATGCGAGGGCGCCTGGCGCCAGCCAACGGGATGCGCATTTTATGATCATGAAGCCCCCTGATCTCACTTTCGCCCAGAAAACTTTGTTTGTGGCTTAGAAAGCTAACACAGAGTGAAAGCCTGCAGATAATCTCGCCAAATGTTTCCTGCCGAGATTCAGAGCGACGTAGCCAAGACGCTATTCGTTGCGGGCATAGAACTGGAAGCAAACTCCGGAAGGAACAATCATGTGGAATTCACGCCGACCCCACGACTTTACTTCGAGTGGGCCGACGCGTGCGCTGCTACCGCGGAACTCCTCGTAAAGCGCATCGAGATCCGAGACGCCGATGCTGTAACTGGAATTTTCTATCCACTCCCGATTGTTGTTCTCCACCAAGTTGAAAGAAACGGAATCCCGGCTGATTCCCGCGCCGGTGTCGGATTCCCATAAGACGGAGAATCCCAACTGTTCCTTGTAGAACTTGAGCGCGTCGGCCAGGCTGCCGCCGGTTGGAATCATCGGAGTGACGGAGCGAAAAATGCTTGGTTTATTTGGCATTGCGCCATATTAACGCGGGTGTTGGCGAAATTCATCGGCGGGAACGCGTCCAATTAGGCCACTATTCGCATTTTGGCTCGTTGACGGAGGTGGCGAGTAGCCCGTATAATTGGGGTTTGTCACTCGCTTGGGGAGGCAGCATGTACGCCGTAATTCGCAGTGGGGGAAAACAGTATCGCGTGGAGCCGGGCAAGACCATCCGGGTGGAGACGCTGGAAGGAAAGCTGGGCGGCAAGGTCACCTTTGACGACGTGTTGTCGGTGCACACGGGCGAGAAGAAGTTTGTCTCCGCCGACGATATTTCGAAAGTGAAAGTAGTAGGCAAGATTGTGGAACAAGGCCGCGGCCCGAAATTGAAGACGCTTAAGTATAAAACGGGCGGGCAATACAATATTCTGCGCGGCCACCGGCAAAACTACACTGCCGTTCAGGTCAGCGACATCCAAATTCCGTAGGGGAAATTCATGGCACATAAAAAAGGCGGCGGGTCATCCACTAATGGACGCGACTCGCACGGACAGCGGCTCGGGATTAAACGGTTTGGCGGCCAGCTCGTAACCGGCGGCAGCATTTTGATTCGCCAACGCGGCACGCACTACAAGCCCGGAAAGAATGTTGCGCTGGCGAAGGACGACAGCTTGTTCGCGCTGATTGACGGCATCGTCCTGTTTGAAGATAAGGGCGGACACGGGCGCTACATCAGCGTTCTCACAGTGGACGAAGCGGATGCGCGGCAGGCTGAGAAAAAAGCCGCTGCGGCGCCTGCCAATTAATCTCTACACTCTTCCTACGCGTTCCAGGGCACCGGAACGCGTATTTTTGTTTATGGACTCAGCATCGGCGTAAGCTCTCGTAGCATCTCTTCCAGCAGGTGATTTGTGTTTGCAGATGAAGCGAAAATTTCGGTAAAAGCCGGTGGCGGTGGCAATGGCTGCGTCGCGTTTCGCAGGGAGAAGTATGTCCCGCGCGGCGGGCCTTCCGGCGGCGACGGCGGGCATGGCGGCGATATTTATATCGAAGCAAATCCGCATGACAACACGCTGCTGCGCTATCGCTACAATCGCGAATTTCAGGCGAAACGCGGTGGCCACGGCGAAGGCTCGAACTGCCACGGCGCTTCGGGCGAAGAAACTGTGCTGAAAGTCCCGGTAGGCACGGTGGTTTTTGACGCAGACAGCGGTGAGCAGCTTTTTGATTTCACCGAAGCTGGCCAGCGCTGGAAAGCGGCGAAGGGTGGGCGCGGCGGCCGCGGAAACGGCAATCCGCATTTTGTGCGTCCGTGGCACCAGGCGCCACGCGAACATGAAGACGGCCAGCCGGGCGAAGAGCGGCATCTGCGGCTGGAGTTAAAATTGCTCGCCGATGTAGGGCTTGTTGGATTCCCCAATGCGGGGAAATCCACTTTGATTTCCCGGATTTCCGCGGCGCGTCCGAAAATTGCAGCGTATCCGTTCACTACGCTGGAACCACACCTTGGCGTTGTTTCGGCAGATCCGGACGCCGCGCCGGGGCAGGGACGTACGTTTGTTGTAGCCGATGTGCCAGGATTGATCGAGGGCGCGCACGAAGGCGCTGGCCTAGGCACACGATTTTTAAAGCACATTGAGCGGACGCGATTGATCGCGCATCTGGTGGATACCAGCGATGCGAACGATCGCGATCCTGTGCACGACTTTGAAGTGATCGAGCACGAACTTGCTTCGTTCAGTCCGGCTCTGGCCGACAAACCGATGTTGGTGGCGGCTACGAAGCTGGATGCCACTACTCATCGCGAGCATTTGGACGAATTGCGCGCGTTTGCAAAAAAACGTGGGCTTGAATTTCATGCTATTTCGTCCGCGAGCGGTGAGGGAATTGTGGAACTCGTGCGCGCCATGGCAGACGCGTTGGATAGGATTCCGAAACCATCCATGCCGGTGGAACCGGAGCCTCAGGTCGCACCGTCTCGCGAGCGTGATGAGGAAGAAGCTCGCGCTGCTGCCGCCCACGGTGACGATTCAACTTCGTCGCCCGGAGCGAAAAGTTGAGTCCGCACTCGCTGCACAAGGCGCATGGGGCGCCGCATCGCCGTTCGGTGGCCCTTTTCGGCGGCACGTTCGATCCGATTCATTCGGGGCACATCGCCGTAGCGCAGGCTGCGCAGAAGCGGTTCCACTTGGACTCCATTTATTTCATTCCGTCGTCGCGGCCACCGCATAAGACCAAGCTTGCATTAACGCCGTTTCTGCATCGCTACGCCATGGTCGCCCTGGGCTGCACCGATCATGCGGGGTTTCATCCGTCCACGGCCGAAGCGCCGCCGGAGGGAGCCGCTACCCACGTGTTTTATACCGTCGATACCGTGCGGCGATTTCACCGCGAGCATCCCGAGGATCGTCTGTTTTTTATTTTGGGCGCGGACCAGTTTCTTGAAATTCCCACGTGGAAAAATTACGAGGGGCTGATGGATAGTTGCAATTTTATTATCGCGAGCCGTCCGGGATTTCGTTTGGACGCGCTGCGGCTGGTGATTCCTCCTGAAAAGCTAGGACGCACGGCGTCAAACGATCCGAATACGATTGTGCTGCGCAAATCTGTGGTTCACCTGCTCACGACCGTGTCGAGTCATATTTCGTCCACCGAAATCCGGCATCGCCTCGAAAGGGGGCAGACCATTCATGGGCTTGTGCCGGCGCGCGTAGAGGAATACATTTTGGAACAGGCCCTGTACCGGTGACAACTAACTCCCTTCGTCCCGAAATTCGCGCGGCCGTGGAAGCGGCTCAAGACAAGCAGGCCGTGGACATCACCGTCCTCAACCTTTCTGGCGCCGGCGCGTTCGCCGAATACTTCTTGCTGTGCTCCGGGCAAAGTCAGCCCCAGATTCAAGCGATTGGCGAAGCCATTGAAGAGAGGCTTGACCGCGAAGGGCGCCGCGTGGCGCATCGCGAAGGGAAATCCAGCGCCGAATGGGTTCTTCTGGATTACGGCGACTTTGTGGTGCACATCTTCAGCGAACGCGCTCGCCAGTATTACGATTTGGAAAGGTTGTGGCGTTCCGCTGAGCGCGTCACTTTTCCAGCGCCGACCGCGCATCCTCCATCCCAAAGCGATGCTGAAGGTGACGCAACGCAGCAATGACGGCGCCGAATATCACCTGGATAGCGGAAGATCCCGTATCGCGGCACGTGCTTGAAGTTGCGGAAAAGCTTGCGGACACTTCCACCACGCTTTTAATCACCGGCGAAAGCGGCACGGGAAAGGATCAGCTCGCGCGTTGGATTCACGAGCGCGGGCCACGCCGGGATGCTCCTCTACTTAAAATTGATTGCGCCAGCCTGCCCGCCGAACTTGTGGAATCCGAACTTTTTGGGCATGAACGCGGAGCCTTCACAGGCGCGATCGCGCGCAAGCCGGGACGTCTTGAACTAGCGCAAGAGGGGACCATCGTTCTCGACGAAGTTGCTGCGCTGGCCCCAGGAATGCAAGCCAAGCTGTTGCGCGTTCTGGAAGAGCGCACGTTTGAACGGCTGGGCGGCACCGAAACACTGCGCATGGAAGCGCGGCTGATGGCGCTGACAAACACGGACATGGCCAAGGCGGTGGAAAGCGGCCGCTTCCGCAACGATCTTTTTTTCCGGCTGAATGTTCTGACGATTTATGTTCCGCCGCTCCGCGAACGCCGAGCCGATATCGTTTCGCTCGCCAAGCATTTTCTGCAACGTCTGGCGCCGGTGCACGGTCGAGCGGAAGCTTCGTTCGATGCCGACTCGTTAGCTATGTTGCAGGCGTACGCCTGGCCGGGAAATGTGCGAGAACTGAAAAACGCGGTGGAACACGCGCTGGTGTTCGGCGAAAAACCTTCCCTTTCTCCTAAGGATTTTCCGGAAATCGTGCGAACGGCTGGAAACGAGCGCGGAATTACTGGGATGCTCCGCTCCCTCGAAGACCTGGAACGCGAGGCCATCAAATTGACCTTGGAAGCCACGCACTACAAAATTGGACAGGCGGCGGACATGCTCGGAATCAGCCGCAAAACTCTTCTGGAAAAACGCAAGAAGTACGGCCTCATCTGAAATTGCGCGGCCCTAAGCGGTAACATCGAATGAGAATTCGCTTGGTGATGCTCGGGAAGACGCGGCGCGGAGAAGCTCAAGCGCTTCTGGATGACTACATTCGCCGCATAAAACATTATGCGGAAACAGAAGTGGTGGCGCTGCGCGATGGCAGTTCTCCTGCATTCCGAAAATTGAAAATAGATTTGAGCGCGACTGTGGTTTTGCTGGATGCGGACGGCAAACAATTCACGTCGAGCCAATTTGCGCGGTGGCTGGGCGACCTTCGCGACCGTGGCGCGCGGGAGCTGGTTTTCCTCTGCGGCGACGCGGAGGGTTTTCCTGAAGATGTCCGAAACATGACCAGGCAAAAAATCTCGCTTTCCACTCTGACCATGCCGCACGAGTTCGCGCGCGTGGTCTTGGCCGAACAAATCTATCGCGCTTTCGCCATCCTTTCCGGCCACCCCTATCCGAAGTAAGCGTCTTCTGCAACAATACGGCCAGCATGCCAATAAAGATTTCACATGACTCAGCTGCTCCCGCAGCTTCGGTGGAAATTATGATCGCCGAGCCTCTGCCGGATTATGATTTGCTCGAGGTGGAAGCGCCGATTCCGCGTGATGTGGACCCGATGCTCGCGTCACAAGGATTCAAGGATTTGCTCGACGAAGCGCGAACATTTCTGGATGCGGAGCTTGCAGGAGGCGGTTTGGAAATAGCACAGCTTACCGGCGCAATTTGCCACGATCAAAATATCCATCGGCCCGGAATTTGGCTGGTGCTTCGAGAACATGGTGCCGCAAAAAACCAGCCAATGTCGGATTCAGCGCGCAAGCGCGTAATCGAAATTGCCTCTAAGCTGCTCAACCATTTGCAACTGTCCTGATTTGTCAGCAGGCTAAGTTGCTATCGGAACAAATCAAGCGATCGGGAACCTAACGCCGAAATCTCTGCAAAATGCAACGCCGCGGCCTTCTGCGCGGCCGTGTCTTGGAAAAACGATAGAAACATTTAATGCGCCCCAACACTTGCGATTAGGCAGGAAGTTTTTGTGAGCTGGGGTAGTGATGTTGCTCTCGGCCAACTTCTCCATCATATTTCTTGGTGGTTTTGAAAAGTTCATAGCGGCCGTCACCGGCAAAAACTCTTACGCGCTCACGAAGCGCCTGCATCTCCTCCGGCTTCATGGGTTGAAAACCTTTAGCAATGGCCAGATTCTGCTCCCACACGCCGAGCGAATCCATGCCGCTGATGGTAGTTGCAACCGGCAGGCTCATAGCGTAACGCAGCGCATCCGATGGCGTCGCCGCGCCGTGCGAAACAATTTCTCCCGAGCCGCCCATACTCTTCATACCAAGCACAGCGATACCGCGGCGGTTCGCTTCCGGCATTACCTGGGTTTCAAAGCTGCGGAAAGTCGCATCCAAGCAGTTCAATGGCATTTGGACAGTATCAAACGGGAAGTCCTGCGTCAGCATCCGCAGATGAATTGCAGGGTCTTTGTGACCCGTAAATCCGACGAATCGAACTTTCCCTTGTTGTTTCGCGGCTAACAACGCTTCCGCCGCGCCGCCCGGCGCGAAAATCAAGTCAGGGTCATTGTAATAAATCACTTCGTGAATCTGCCACAAATCCAGGTGGTCGGTCTGTAGCCGCCGCAGAGACTCTTCGAGTTGTTGCATGGCCACGTCTTTTCCGCGACCGTGTGTGCAGACTTTGGTCATTACAAACGCTTGATCGCGCTTGCCTTTCAATGCCACGCCGAGGCGTTCTTCACTAAGCCCGTCATGATAATCCCAACAGTTATCGAAAAAATTGACGCCGGCATCGAGTGCGCGCGCCACAAGCTCATTCGCTTCTTGCTGATCTTTCGTGGAACCCAAGTGGTAACCGCCTACTCCGAGCGCGGACACTTGTACGCCGGTCTTTCCGAGCTGCCGCTGCGGAATCTGATCGGGCCCGCCCGTTTGCGGCGGTTGCCCTGCTGATCCCAAGCTCGGGTTTACTAGAGCCGAAGCTGTCAACACGGCTGCCCCCTTTACAAAAGTTCGGCGAGTGACGCCTCTCTCATCGGACACGCAAAATCCTCCAATCTTTTTAGCTACTTCGGAATGGCAGGGAACGGATGTCCAGTGTTCGCCGCCTGGACCATTTCCTTCACTTCTTCTGATTGCATATCCAGAGGATAGTCGTGGGCCAGGCGCGCCTCGGGATTGTCGAATTTGAGCGAAACTTTGTACAACTCGAATCGCCCATCGCCGGAAACCGCTCGAGTACGATCGCGAAGCGCTTGCATTTCTTGGGAGGTCATCGGCTGAAAGCCCTGCGCAACTCTCAAGTTTTGGTGCAGCACATTCAAATTTTCCATTCCCGTAATCGTAGTGGTTACAGGCAGGCTCATCGCATAGCGCAGAGCTTCTTCCGCGCTAACCGCACCTTGTTGGATCGCTTCTCCATGGCCGTTCAACGGCTTCATTCCCAGTGGGGCAATACCGCGGCGAATCAGTTCCGGCAAAACCTGAATTTCGAAACTGTGAAAATTCGCGTCGAACGCATTCAGGGGCATCTGCACGGAATCGAACGGAAAATCCGTTTGTAGCATTTTTAGATGAATGGTGGGGTCTTTATGACCGGTAAAGCCGACGAAACGAACTTTGCCTTGCTGCTTGGCTTTCTGCAGCGCTTCAGCGGCGCCTCCCGGACGCATAAAAAGTTCTGGATCGTTGTCGAAGGCTACGCCGTGAATCTGCCAAAGGTCCAGGTGATCCGTCTGCAGCCTGTTGAGCGACTGCTCGAGCATCTGCATGGCCAGGGAAGCGTCGCGCCCGTGCGTGCACACTTTCGTCATCAGGAAAATTTTGTCCCGGCGGCCCCTCAGCGCCTTGCCCATCCAATCTTCGCTTTTTCCGCGATGGTATTCCCAACAGTTGTCGAAAAACGTGATCCCGTTATCCACCGCTTCGTGAACGATCCCTATGGCAGTCTGCTCGTCCTCTGCGTCTCCCAAGTGGTGTCCGCCCAAGCCCAACGCGGAAACCTGCACATCGTGCTTGCCGAATTTTCGCAGAGGAATCGACCCGCTCGCAGCCGCCTGAGCCGAGGCTTCTTGAGTTTGCCGCCGTAATGTGTCTGGTTGCATAGTCACCGTCTCATTGCTGGCTTTTTTGAGGAGATATCGGTGTGACCGTTTAACATCCCACCGTGCCTCAGTAATGTCCTTTCAGCTATACGGATTTTACCCGAGTTCCCGCCGGTTCTAACTGTAGCCCTAGGGAAATCCATTAACATCCGCGACTAACGCCGCGAGGTAGCCACTTCAACTCTCCGGTATAGGAAATTCACATAAAATAATGTGCAAGCCAGCCTCGACCACGACATAAAATCTAACGATGGCGCGAGGGTGGGAAAGCAAAGCCGTCGAAGGTCAGGTCCAGGAGTTTGAATCCAAAGAAAGCCGCAGCCAGAAACTACAATTAACCCGCGAACAGCTGGAAATCCGCCGCAAGATCGAAATACTGCTGCTCTCTCGTGCGCGCGTGGAAAAGGAACTGCAATCCAGCGAGAATCCACGCTATCGCGAACAACTTAATAGCGCATTGAAAGATCTAGACGCACAACTCGCCAAACTGAACAGTAAAGAATAGCGTCGCGCCGGAATAACTCGCCCTTATTTTCGATTCAGTGGATTCATGCGCGAAGTCTAGCTGGGGGCCGGTATATCGACGCGAGCGCTGCAACGCAAGTTGCCTGGCCCGGTGCAAGTGAGGGTTATGGCGCCGGCTCCGGTCGTTTTGGCAGTGTCTCCCTTTTTCAAAATTCCATTGAATCCAGGCGCTGAGATACGGCACGCCGGCTCCGGCCGCGCGTTAGGTGTTTCAGAAAACGCCGCAAGGCAAGTGATAGTCACCGGTCCATCAGCATCAAATTTGTCAGGATGCGCTCCCGAAGCGTCGCTGGTTGCTTGCATCGAACGGACTTTCGCTCGATTTCTTGGTCTTTGCGCATCCGTTTTATACCTAAACGTGAAGACCGCAAGAGCCAGCACAGCAAACAAAGAAATGCGATACCACGTCTTCATCGCACCCTCCAATTAGGCCGTGAAATGTACACCCATCAACAACGCATAGCAATAATTTAGGAGTCTGGATCTTGTGGAAGAAAAGGTTCGCCTACATTCAGTCGACGAAGAAGAAACTAATCGTGCGGCCGCGCGGGATCGGTGTCATCGATGAAAACCACGCCCACGCCGTTCTGCGTTTTCTCTCGTCCAGCGTCAAAATGAACTACCGTTCCGCGCAACGACAGACTGCTGGAGGTCGCCGGGTCCCCGGCCGCTTCTATCACCACCCGAACTTCCGACTGCAATTTCGGCCGGTTATTCAAACACAAATAAGCCCCTTGCAAACTTATATCGCGTACGGTGGCCTTCTCTTCGAAGTTCTTGCCGTCTTCCGACTGTCCGCTCACGATCGCGGTGAAACGCAAGCGCCTCCGCTGTCCCACGCGTGTCTCGCGCATCTCCACATTCACGCCGCGCTCGCTCATTGTGATGGACATTCCTTCCGTAGCCGCCCATGTAGCGGGGAATTCCTGCCGTGCCGCTGAAAGGAAACCATCCACAACCTTGTCGAGAGAATCCGGATCGTGGTGAAAGAGAATCAGGTTCCGCACTTTGGCATCGCGCGCAATCTTCACTCCTTCCAGCCAACTCGAATGGCCCCAACCCTTTCGTTCCGAGGCCAGCTGCTCCGGAGAATATTGCGAGTCGTATATCAAAACATCCGCTCCCTGCGCGAGTTGCCGCAGGTTCTGATCATTTTGGGGAATGCCAGGCTCATTGTCCGTGGCGTAAACTACCGACCCACCCGCGGTGTCAATGCGATAGCCCAAGCACCCCTGCGGATGATTCAGCCAGCCGCAACTAATTTGCGTTCCATTCACCGTCCATTTATCGCCGCCGTTAATTTCGTGAAACTCGCGTCCCGCCGTCATCATATTCACATCCACTGGAAAATAAGGGCTGGCCAGCTGCGCTTCCAGCACTTGGCGTAGGCTGTCCGGACCCAGATATTTCGATTGAAAACTGTAAAAGTGAAACCTGTTCTGGCTTTGGAAAAAAGGATTGAAGAAAGGAATGCCTTGTATGTGGTCCCAGTGGTAATGCGTCACCAGAATATGTGCTTCGATGCCGTTGCCGCCGTGTGAGCGCGCCCAGCGATTGCCCAGCATGCGCATACCGGTGCCGCAATCCAGAATAAAGTGAGTGCCATCCGGTGCGGTCAATTCCAGACAAGGCGTGTTGCCGCCGTAGCGCCAGGTATCGCGCTCCAGCGTCGGCGTTGAGCCGCGCACTCCCCAAAAGACCAGCTTGGCAACGTGATGGGTCATCGCCGGCGCAAATTCGTAGCGCCCCGCTTCCGCTCCATTACGATTTCATAAGCTTGGAAACTGTTGCAATGGTAGGCGGTGGCGGCGAGTGAAGTCAATCCAGTTTCAGCGCAGAGGTTCATTCCCCGAGAGTGCACTCCCCATCGGTGCTGTTGAGTCACAAATGCAAGCGGGGGGCTGTGCGCAAAGACGGCCGGCTAGTAGAATTCAGACGTGCACGTCCATACCCATAGCCACGATCATACTACCCACGAGCATGGCCACAGCCACGGCTTGGGCGGGCATTCACATGTTCGCTTGCCGATGGAGGGCATGACCGGCATTCTGGGTGCGGCCGTTGTCGCAACATTCGTACTGGTCGCGGTTGAACTGATCGCTGGATACGCGGGCCATTCGATCGCGCTGATTAGCGATGCCGTTCACAACCTAACTGACGTTCCAACGCTGGTCATTTCCTGGCTTGCCATGCGCTGGGCCAAGCGTCCTCCCACGGCTGAAAAGACCTACGGTTATCACCGCAGCGGCATATTGGCCGCGTTTGTGAATGCGATGCTGCTCACCATCCTCTCGCTATTTTTGACTTACGAATCTGTCGCACGATTGCGACATCCTGTTGAAGTTCAAACCGGCATCATGCTGTGGGTTTCTTTATTTGCGCTGGTCATCAACGGCGGCATCACCTTGGCTGTTCATAGCGGCCGACGCGACCTCAACATTCGCGGCGTATGGATCCATAACCTCGGCGACGCTCTTTCCAACCTGGCCATCGTCGCCGGCGCGCTCTGCATTCGCCGGACCGGCGCTATTTGGATCGACCCCGTAATCGGCATTGGCATTGGCGCGATGGTTCTTTGGTCGGGAAGCGGAATTCTTCGCGAAAGCAGCCACATTCTTTTGGAAGGCTTACCGCGAGAAATGCGTCTCGACACCGTCGCCACCGCCGTGCTGCGCGTCGAAGGCGTTCAGGAAGTCCACGATATCCATATATGGACCTTAGGTACAGATTTGACTGCGTTGTCGTGCCACGTCCGCATACCCGACATGCACATGGAAGACAGTGAAAAGATCCTCGACCAAGTGCGCGAAGTCCTGGCGCACGATTTCAAAATTACGCACACCACGATCCAGTTTGAACGCGCCGGCCTGCCCGCTGAAGCAGGCCCCTACATGCCTGCGCCTGCCAGCCGTTCAGACGCGTAATATTCTTGAAGTTTTTTAGTAAAAACCAGGCGTCGTTTAAAGAGGCGATTGCAGAGGTGTACCGCGTTCCTGATTGACCCGCAAGGTGGAATCGGAATCCAGTTCGTTCGCGGCGATGGTATAACGGCTGCCCGCCGGACTGATGAAGATAATCGTGTCGTTTGAGCGTGTGAACGCTACGGCTTCAATCCATCTGCCATCCTTGAGCACCAAAGTGAATTGCCCTTCGTCCGGAACAGAGACGGAGGGTTCCTCTCGCGATTCGGACCGCCATGCAGCGGAATCATCTCTGGCAGATTGTGTACCGTTCGCAGGATCTTGTTGCATCGACGCGTTCAGCCCTTGCGAGCCATTGTCGCCCGAATCGGCGGACTGCCCTCCGTTCATTTGATCGGTGTTGGCCTGATCAACCATAGACTGGTCCGCAGCTTGATCGCCGTCGGCGGGAACCCAATACGTACCGCCGTCAAAAATCCAATAATAGCCGGTCGTGGGGACCCTATTTACTGGATTTCCCGGTCGGTGTGGTCCTGTGCGCTTGAATTGCGAACTGCTTAGGAGACCTGGGGAGCTGTGGCTGGCCGAAAGCCGCGACGATTGTCGGCTTCCGGTTGATACGATATTGGCGGCGTGTGTCGCGTTTGCTTGCGAATAGCCCGGTCGAGCCGCTGGTGCGGTGGAGACGCTGGCCGACCGCGCGCCACGCTGAGCCTGCGCAGGTACGGCGAAGAATCCCAGGCCTAAGGCGAGTACCGCGATAACAGGCGCGAATGGAAGGCTAGGTTTCATAGTCGCTTCGCCCGCTGTACATAAGACGCGCTATCCGAACGCTTGGTTGCGCCAAAGATTGTACACCTGGGCGCCAACCAAAGGTTCATTTCGGCAGATCCGAAGGCGTATGTTTTATCAGAGTTAAGGGAACAGACCAGCTTCTTTCGGTGTCAATACTGGTGTTTGTCCTGACCGGGCATCGCCTGCAGCCTGCGGCGAGGTTTCCTTTTCCCTTTTCGCTGGATATGCTATAAACATTCGTCCAAAGGACGCTCGGATTATGGCACAGCCGACTGCGGTTAATTTGCCGGCCAAGCAAGCTGAATCGCAGGCTGAAGCAAGCCCGTTAACAGAACAGCTGGAAATCGCATCCGCGTTTTGCCCAAGCTGTTCGGCTCGGTTGGCGCAGCGAAGTTGCAAGCTGATTTGCCCAACTTGCGGTTATTATATGTCCTGCTCAGATTTTTACTGAAAACGGACTTATGGATCTAAAAAGGATTTAAGACTTCCAGGAGGCGCGAACGTGGCATTGAGGATGACGGATCAGGAAGTGAATGGAGTTACTGTACTGGAGATTGAAGGACGCATTGTGTTGGGCGAAGAAAGCAACGCGTTTCGCGAGAAGGTGAAGAGCCTGCTAGCCGCGGGAAAGAAGAAGATTGTGTTGAATCTCGCAAACGTCGGCTATATCGATAGCGCCGGCCTCGGCACGCTCGTAGCGACCTTTCACAGCGCCCGCTCGCAAGGCGCTACTCTAAAACTGGCCAACCTTGGCTCGAAGTTCAAGGAAGTGTTGCAGGTCACCAAGCTTATGACCGTGTTCGATACCTACGACAGCGAGGCGCTTGCCGTCCAGAGCTTCGCCAAGTAAATCCGCTTCTAAATTTTCAGACCGCGGCTCAGCTCAAATGCTTGGGCCGCGGTTTTATTTTGATATCCGTCGTGGAGTTCACACTCGCCATTTTCGGACACAGTTACTGTTCGATCGAACCTTCTACCTGATAAATCGCGATCCCGCTCAGAAGCTTGGGGTAAAAGTCCGTGGATTTTTGTGGCAGAACATCGTGGCCCAAAGCAATTTCCAGAACTTGCTGCACGCGCACCGGGTTCAGCAAACATGCCAACTGCGCTTCGCCTCGATCTACCGCCGCAATTGCGTTATCTATTTCACGCTCGTAAGCGACGTTCTTCTCCGCGGTAACCGCTTCAGCTGTTATGCCCAATCCTTTTTCCAGAATCAATCGATGCAGTAGCACTACATCCAGTCCGCGTTGCGCTTCAGTGAGATCGGGCAGTAGCGTCTCCAGATTTGCGTCGCGGCGCAGCAGAAATAAAAAGAACGCGCCGGCTTGGCCTTCAATCTTTCCAGGGTAAATCCCGATCGCTCTGCGTCCGTGGTTCTGCCTTCCCAAATCTTTCCGAAAATCTGCGTAACTTGTCTCGCGCTCTTCCGGATTCAGGAAGGGATACGAATACCAATCAAAGAATGGCGCCAATGCTTTGCGGAACCGCTCGAAATCAAAATTAGCCACATTGCGAATCAAACGGTGCGTGGGAAGAATGGTCAATCCGCGGGAGTGTGAATTTATGAACGTCATCATTGCAAATTCATAGGCAGCCTGTGGATCGGTTTTCCCGAACCTCGCGCGGCACTGGTTGCGAAAATTCAGCGCTGTTTCATACCGGTGATGGCCGTCCGCGATGATGATCTTCTTATCCGCCATGGCCGTCTGAATCCGTCGAATGAACGCTGTGTGGTCAACCGGCCACAGCCGGTGCTTCACACCGAATTCATCGTGTAACTCCAGCGGTGTGGGCGTGCGCGCAATCTCTTCCAGATAGGTATCGATCGTTCTGGCGCGATCGTCGTACAGCATAAAGAGCTGGCCCGTCTGGACGTGCGTATGCCGCAGCAATTCCATGCGGTCCGCCTTGGGAGCCGTCAACGTGCGCTCGTGTGGGAAAACAATCTTTGCGCTGTAATCTTCCAGCCGACCCAGCGCTAGGAAGCCAATTCGCACTTTTCGTGTGTTCGTGCCAGGAACCATATACTCCTGCGAGTACACATAAATAGCGTGAGTCTGATCCTGTATCAGAATCGTTTGCGCGATCCATTCGTTCAGTTTCTTTTCTGCACGCGTGTAAACGTTGTTTTCGGCGGTATCGTCAGGAAAGGTCTTGCCTTTCTCTATCGCAATCAAATTGTACGGGCTGGCGGCGTCGTAGCGCTCCTGCATCGCCGGAGTGATTTTGTCGTAGGGCTGGGTAAGAACTTCGTCCAGCTTCACCTTGTTTGTGTCGTAGCGTAGCGCGCGAAAGGGATGAATTTCGGCCATGTGTACTCTCGTAGCGGAACGAGCGCCGCGGAAACGAAACATTGTAGCAGCCGCCGCCGTCCAGTTGTAGCGTTCCTGCCTGGGCCTGATAAGGCCATAGAGCGGCCGCAAAGTGACAATTCTCCTGACCCAACATAAAATCCGAGCTACTCGCAAAACAGACCTTCCAGGGAGCTGATCGGAATGCCCCACGCGGACAACCCGTTCGCCGCTGTGCGCGCCCTGATCTTTGATCTCGACGGTACTTTGATCGATTCGAAACTCGATCTGGCGCTCTCGATCAACGCCACGCTGGAGAATATGGGACGCTCGTCATTGCCGCACGAAAAGATTTTTGGAATGGTCGGAAGCGGCGCGTCCGTGCTTGTTCAGCGTGCCTTAGGATTGAAAGATGTGACGGACGCGGAGGTCGAAACGGGTCTCGCCTATTTTCTGAGCTATTACCGCAGCCATATGCTCGACAACACCGTGGCGTACCCGGGCGTTCGAGAAGGCCTCGCGCTCCTGGAGAATTATCCCATGGCCGTTCTGACCAACAAGCCTGTTAACTTTAGCCGCGCAATCCTGGACGGCTTGGGCCTTTCGCGATATTTCCGTTTTGTTTACGGAGGGAACAGCTTTGAAAAAAAGAAGCCGCATCCGATGGGTGTTGAAACCCTATTGCGCGAACTTGGCTCGCCGCCGCAGGAAGCTATGATTATCGGAGATTCCGAAATCGATATCCAAACCGCGCGAAACTCCGGCATCTGGGCTTGCGGCGTTACCTATGGCCTCGGAACCGAGAGCTTGAAAAAATTTCCGCCGGATCTGATGCTCGACAGCCTCACCGAGCTTCCCGCGTACATCGATGGTCAGGCGCACTGAGTAAGCCCTGTATCATCCGCCCTGTTTTCTTCCGTAGGCGCCTTTGTACCATTCCCAGGTGCGCTGCAAGCCTTCCTCGAAGTGTACCAATGGCTTGTAGCCCAACACTTTCTCCGCCAGCGAGATATCTGCTTGCGAGTCGCGTATGTCTCCGGTGCGCGGCGGATCATACTTCGCCTGAATTTTCTTTCCGCTGAGCTTCTCCAGCAATTTTAGAACTTGGTTCAGGGTTATACGCGCTCCCGTTCCGCCGTTGAAGACCATTCCAGAGGCGCCTTGCGCCTCGCACGCGCGCAATGTTTCATCCACGATATTTTCAATAAAGGTAAAATCGCGGGACTGCTCTCCGTCGCCGAACACCACCGGTTGCTGCCCCTCGATTACGGCCAGCATAAAACGCGAGAGCACGCCGGAATATTGCGAGCTGGGATCCTGCCGCGGCCCGAACACGTTGAAATAGCGAATGCACGCATTCTCCAGCCCATAAACACGCCCAAACACCTTTGCATAAAGCTCGCCAACGTATTTCGTAATTCCGTAGGGAGAAATAGGATCCGCCGGCATCGTTTCAGTCTTGGGAAGCGTGGGCGTCTCTCCATACGCAGACGAAGACGCGGCAAAAACAATTCGGCGCACCTTGGCGTCTCGCGCAGCCACCAGCACGTTGAGCGTCCCATCGATATTCACAAAATTTGTCCCGATAGGATCCTGCACCGACCGCGGAACAGACGTTCGCGCAGCCAAATGGATCACGTAATCGGCGCCGTTGCATGCCGACTGTACCGCTGCCAAGTCCGTGATGCTGCCCACGCGAAGATCAATCTTGCTGCGAACATCTGCTAGGTTGGATTCCTTCCCCGCGGAAAGATCGTCCAGCACCACCACTTTGTGGCTGCGACGGACCAGCTCGTCCACGATATTGGAGCCTATAAATCCCGCGCCGCCGGTAACCAGATAACGCATTCCGCAAATCTCCTCGCCTGACGACAATCAGCTGTGAAATGATATTTCCGCTACGCTTTACTATAGCCCGGCACTTAGCGGACGGGCATAATTATTCGTCTTATTTTTTGCTGCTCGGCAACTTCACAACTGGATAAGTGCGTCTGAAGCTCATGAGCGCCATGCGCAAACGTTTCGCGGGACATTTGTTGCTCCTGACCATCGTCGCGAACATAGCGGCCGCCCTGTCGTTGCAAATCTACGCCCTTGGCGCTCGGCTTCCTCGGGGGATAGCAGCCCCCAGTAAAATTGCACTCGATAACCGCGCCGCCGAAACACCGATGCCTTTCCGCATCGGCGAAACGTTGAATTATGATGTGGCCTGGTCCGCCTTCGCCAGCGCCGCAAAAATACAATTGTGCGTCACTGAACATCGCGAAATTCTCGGCTTCAGAACGTGGCACTTCCGAGCATCCGCCCATACCTTAAGCCCGCTCAGGTCCCTTCTCACCATCGACGATCAAATCGATTCCTACACCGACACCGCGACGTTCGAGAGCCGCCAATATGAAATGTATCTCTACGAAATGGGAAAGAAGGAGAATCAAATATTACATTTTTCCGTGGCAGGCCGACCGCAGACGATCCCTTTTCCGGCCGTGGTGGTAACGCCCGGCACGCTAGATCCGCTTGGAGCCCTGTACATGCTACGACAGGTCGATTGGCGGCGCACACCGGAATTTCGCGCTTCCGTCTTTGACGGCGAAGACCTGGTCGAGATGCGCGCACACCTCGAAGCCGCAAAAGAACTTGTGGCCGTGAATGCCGGAAACTTTTCAGCCACACGGATTCTCGTTGGAGAATATCAACACGGGGAAGAAGTAAAAGGGGAAAGCCTCTCCCTATGGTTCGCAAACGACGCAGCTCGCACGCCCATATTGCTCGAAGCAGAGATTCCTTTCGGCAGCGTGCGTATCGAGCTTAGTTCTGCACTATACTAGAGGAAAATTTCGAGGGTACTGCAAACGATTAGTTTTCCGGGACGACCCAATCTTCTGGTGGAAAATCAATCTGCCAAAACGACGACGAAGGGTTCAGGAACTCAACTCCCATCTGCGCTTTCCCAGCCTGCATGTTGCCGAAATACACCACGCGGCATTCCTGCGTTTGATGCGTAGCGTTATTTGAAACAGTCACTTTCTGATTCACCACCACTTGTGCTGACAACGAAATCAGCGCGCCATGCGCATTCACCACCAACGTTCGCGTCTCTTCGCTGAAGTCCTGATTCTTCGCATCTTTTCCCTGCACCAGTATAGGGATGCTCAACAGCACGCGCATGCTGCGACGCCGGCCAGGATCTGTGGCCCAAGTTTGACGCTCTTTTTGAGAAGTCAGCGTAGAACTCATAATGACCCACCTTAGCCTGTGCCAGCGTTGCGAGCAATGGGACTATGGGACAGGTGCGTAAATTCAGTAAACAAGAGCCGGTGGGCGGATAAACATGGAAGGAGCCAGCAATGGCGCACCGGGTTAAGCAACAGAAAACAACATAGTTGCGATCAGCAGTTGACGATCTTTTCGCGATGTTCCTTCACGTGCCTGGTGGCATTCCGCGTATCAACCACCAGCTTCGCGTTTTTCACGATTTCGTCAACCTTATAACTGGAGTGGTCGGTCGCAATCAGCACGCAATCATATTTCGCTATTTGCTCCGGTGTTAAATCCACCGACCGCATATGCGAAAAATCGTAGTGTCGCATTTTGTGCAGCGCCGGAAAATACGGGTCGTTGTAGTCCAGTTTGGCTCCGCTGGCCGTCAGCAATTCCAGCAGCTTCAACGAAGGAGACTCGCGTAAGTCGTCCACGTCTTTCTTATAAGCCACTCCTAGCAGCAAAACTTTCGAGCCTTTCAAACTTTTCTCGCGTTCATTAAGCGCTCTCACCAACGCATCCACCACGTGATACGGCATGGCCGTATTGATCTCGCCCGCTAGCTCGATAAAACGCGTGGCGAAATCGTACTCCCGCGCCTTCCACGAGAGATAGTACGGATCAACAGGGATGCAATGGCCCCCCAGGCCCGGTCCGGGATAAAAAGGCATAAAACCAAACGGCTTGGTCGCCGCGCTGTCGATTACTTCCCATATATCCAGGTCCATGCGCAACGAAAGCTGTTTCAGCTCGTTCACCAATGCGATATTTACGCAGCGAAAAATATTCTCCAGCAACTTCACCATTTCAGCGGCGCGCGTGGAGCTAACTGGAACTACCTTGGATACGATTTGGGCGTAAAGACCCGCAGCCGCGCGACCGCTGGGAGGATTGATGCCTCCCACAATTTTGGGGATCTGCGCCAAACCATACTGCTTGTTTCCCGGATCTTCGCGCTCCGGAGAAAACGCCAAATAAAAATCCGTCGCAACGTTCTCCGTTCCTTGGCCCCTTGCAATCGAGCAGCGCAATCCGCCCTTTTCGAGAATCGGCAGCACCAGCTCTTCGGTTGTTCCGGGATAAGTGGTGCTTTCCAGAACGATCAGTTGATTGCGCTGCAGATTTGGCGCGATGGACTGCGCGGTTTTTTCCACGTAACTCAAGTCCGGCTCGCGGCGCTCATCCAGCGGTGTGGGAACGCAAATCAGCACCGCATCCATTTCGCGCAGGCGCGTAAAATCCGTGGTCGCATCAAAACGCTTGCCCTTCACGTGATGATTGATTTTGTCTGCTGGTATGTGCTGGATATAGGACTGCCCGGCGTTAAGCTTCGTTATTTTTTCCTGGTCGGTATCAAATCCCGTAACTTTATGGCCCACATCTGCAAACCGTAGCGCCAACGGAAGGCCTACGTAGCCGCATCCGATAATCCCGATTTTCAGGTCTTTCCCCGCAAAAAATTCCGGCTTACGCTCTACGGCCATTCGGTTTCCTCTCTTGGGAAGCGATTACGACGCGGCTGCAGCGTCAAAGAACCGCAATTTTGGTTCAAAACACTATAGCAAGAATCCGAATGGCCACAAAGATTGCGCCCGCAGTGGCGTGCAAAGACTGCAATCGGCTCGCACCTCCTCGCTTTGAAGCGAGCGCAGCTCCGCAGCAACCAGCAGCTTGGTAAACAAACTGGATTCGATCGAGGATCAGCGGTAAAGAAGATGGGCTAAGTTATATCGTTCAGAAATTTCTGAACGAAATACGGCCTCTCGGGCCGCGGGCCCGCCACACTCATGTCGCCCTTCAAAACATTTATGGTTTCGCCCCGTTCCACGCCTCTGTTTGCAAGCGCTTGGCCAAGGTCGTTTTCACTCGTTAAGTTATTCGCGCCGCTTTATTCCTACTTCGTTGTTATCCATTGTCCCCTGCGTTATTCTCGTTTTCAATGGTTGACATCCATACCCACATACTTTTCGGTCTCGATGACGGCGCCGAATCGCTCGATATGTCCGTAGCTATGGCTGAAATGGCGATGGAAGACGGCATTACCCATATCGTCGGCACACCGCACGCGCATCCCAATCACGACTTCATTCCCGAATTGGTAAAAGAGCGCCGCGATGAACTTCAATCTCGCTTCGAAGGCCGCCTCACTTTCGCCACCGGATGCGACTTCCACCTCAGCTTCGAAAATTTGCAGAGCATACGCCTCCACCCCGAGCGCTACACCGTGAACCAGAAAAACTACTTGCTAGTGGAGTTCGCGGACTTCTCCATCCCGCCTTCCATGGACCAGGCGCTGCACGATCTCCAGCTCGCGGGGCTCCAGCCGATCATCACTCATCCTGAAAGAAATCCGCTGATTCGGGTGAAAGCCGATCGCTTATTCCGCTGGATACGGCAGGGTTGCTACGTGCAAGTAACCGCGCAGTCGTTGCTGGGAAAATTTGGCAGGTCGGCGAAAGAATCCGCCGAGGAATGGCTCGATGCCGGCGCAGTCCACTTTCTTGCGAGTGACGCGCACAACGTCACGACGCGCCCCCCAATTCTAAGCTCCGCCTTCACCTATTTGCGGAAGGCCCACGGCGAGGAAGTCGCCCGGGCGCTGCTGGTAGAAAATCCGCTGGCAGCGTTCGAGGGCCGCCCACTCCCGTTCGTGCCGCAGCTGGCCGAAGACGCCGGTCTAAGTCCGGGCGCAACCCCCGTCCGCAAGAAAAAACGCTTCTGGATCTTCTGACTCCTCGGTAATTTTGCGATCCCGTTTCAAAAACCATGACGCAGATTGACAAGTTGCACTCGACAGCGACGATCACTTATTGGTCGCCTATCGCTTCCGCAATCTTCATTCTGTTCTACGCGTCTATTCAATTTTCTGGTTGGGCCGTTAGCGGGGAAAGACCTGGGATATGGAACGAAGGGCCATCCCTACCACCCTCACACTAGATGTCAGAGAAGATCGTTCCAATATCAACTATTCGAGTGCGGGACAAATAGAATCCGTAGCTGGACAGCAACTTCTACCGGGGCTCGGCACAAAATATAGAAAGCGACGCAACTGTCTGAAAACAAAGGAGAGGAAAAATTCTACCCGGGGCCACAACCACCTGCCCTGGCGCACGGTTAAATACCGTGGTTGGTCGTCCACTAGCCACTGGCCATCAGTCGCTAGCCACTTGCCTTCAGCACTTGCCCCTGGATGATATACTCGGCGGTTTACAACCATGACAAAAACTAAGGTAGCTAGCGCCCATGAAAATTGAAGCCTTCAACGAACGCCTTCGCGACTCCATCCTGGTCGTTGACGGCGCCATGGGCTCGCTGCTTTACGAATCCATCGGCCCGCAGCGCTGCGTGGACGAGCTCAATACCCTGGTGCCAGACGCCGTCTTCAACGTTCACCAGCGCTATCTCGACGCCGGCGCCCACATCATCGAGACCAATACTTTCGGCGCCAACCGCCACAAGCTCGGCCTTTTCGGCATGGCCGAACGTGTGGCGGAACTGAATCATCGCGGAGTAAAAATCGCTCGCGAAGCCCGCGAAGCCGCCAAGCACGAAGTTTTGATTGCTGGCTCCATTGGCCCGCTCGGAATCGTCCAGCACGTTCGCGAACTTCCCGACGAAGAAATCTTCGCCATCTTCAAAGAGCAGGCCGGCGCCCTCGAAGAGCGTGGCGTGGACCTCTTCATGCTGGAAACTTTCAGCGATGTGGAAGAATTGCTCGCCGCCATTGACGCTATTCGCTCCTTCTCGCGCCTCCCCATCGTCGCGCAGATGACCTACTCCGACGAAGGCACCACTTTCGGCGGCACTCGCCCGCAAGACTCTTGGGCAAAACTGAAAGACAAAAATATTCAAGCCATCGGCGCGAACTGCACCATCGGCCCGCAGCTTTTGCTTCCCGTGCTGCGCGAACTGGCTTCCTGCGCCGCCTTGCCGCTGTGCGTCATGCCTAACGCAGGTTTTCCCAAGCGTGTCGGCGACCGCATCGTTTATCCGCGCTCCTCGCCGGAATATTTCGCCCTCTTCGCCCAGGAAGCTGCTGAGTTGGGCGCGCGCCTGATTGGCGGCTGCTGCGGCACCACTCCCGAACACATCCACGCCATCGCCCAAGCAGTGAAGAAAATTCACCTGGACAAAGCGAGCGGGGCGAAACCGGTGAAGGCTCGTTCCATAGAAATTTTCGAGCCAGCCGAAAGATTTCGCCGAGTCGCAACCCGCGAGCCCGATAGCAAGCTCTGGAAAAAAATCCAGGCTGAAAAGTTCGTGGTCTCCGTGGAAATCGACCCGCCCAAAGGCGTCACCGTCGAACGCATCGTGGAACAAACTGGCCGCGTGATGGCCTCCGGCCAGGTGGATTCAATCGACATCAATAGCGGAACTCTCGCGCGCGTAGGCATGGACGCCATGGTGCTCGCCGGCGCTCTGGAAGCCCACGGTTTCGAAACCATCCCGCACCTAACCACCCGCGACTCGAACATCATTGGTCTTCAAGCAATGTTGCTCGGCGCCTGGGCCGTGGGGGGCGTGCGCAACGTCCTCGCCATCACCGGAGACCCGCCATCGCTCGGCGATCACCCCGAAACCAGCGGCGTCTATGAAGTGGACTCCATCGGCTTGGTAAAAGTTCTTGCGCGGCTCAATCAAGGGACCGACTGGGCCGGAAAAAGCTTGGGCGGCGCCACAAATTACACCATCGGCGTCGCAGTGAACCCGGTTGCAGAAGACATCGACGAGGAGTTGCGGCGCTTCCAGGAAAAAATCGAAGCCGGCGCGCATTTCGCCATGACGCAGCCAATCTTCGACCCCCAGCACTGGAACACTTTCCTAAAGCGCCTGGGCGGCAAATCGCCCGTGCCGGTGATCGTCGGACTGTGGCCGCTCACCAGTTACAAGCAAGCCTTGCGGCTGAACAACGAAGTCCCCGGAATCGTGATCCCCGAGCCCACTCTGCGCGAAATGGAAAAAGCCGGAGACGCCGCCCGCGATCGCGGCTTCGTCCTCGCTCGCCGAATGCTCGACTGGGCCCGCACAGCAAGAACCGAGGGCATCGCCGGCGCCTACCTGATCCCTCCGTTCAAACGCTACGAAGAAATCCTGGAAATCTTCTGATGCTCACTAAAATCTCGGAGCCAGCCACCATGCCACGGAATCTCCTAGCATTTTTCGCTATAACAATTCTCACCATCTTCCTCACCGCCTCCGCCTCGGGACAGAGTCAGAAACCACCGATTCAGATCACCGCCGACCTTTCGGACGCTTCGCGCAAGCTCTTTCACGCCGAAGTGGATTTGCCAGTGACCGAGGGGCCGCTCACTGTTATCACTCCCAAATGGATTCCCGGCGATCATCGGCCTACCGGTCCCGTGGATGGCATTACGGGCGTGGTGTTCACCGCTAACGGCCAGACGCTCCCGTGGCGCCGCGACGATGTGGATCTCTACGAGTTTCACGTGACGATTCCAGCGGGGGTGAGCACGCTGCATGCGCATCTCGATGCCATCGTTCTCACGAATGTTTCGCCGAAGTTGGCATACCTGGAATGGGACAAGCTAATGCTCTACCCGGCTAATGTGCCTGTGCGCGACATTGCGATACAGCCTTCCGTGATTGTCCCGGCGGGTTGGGGCATCGGCACAGCGCTTACTCCCATCGGCCGCGGCGCATATCCTGTTCCGGCTTCGGGCGGCGTCACGCACTTTGCCGTCACCAACGTTGAGCAACTGGAAGATTCTCCAATCCTCACGGGCCAATACTTTCACGAATTTGCTTTGGCTCCGGAAATTTCTCCCAAGCACTACATTGACGTGGCGTCCGACATTGCCGAGGATTCCAACCTTCGTCCAGAGGCGCTGGCTGAGATTACGAATCTCGTACGTGAAGCGGATGCGTTGTATCGTTCGCACCATTACAACCAATACCATTTCCTGTTGAGTCTATCCGACACCGCGGGCGGTCTGGGCCTCGAGCATGGCCAGTCCTCGGAAAACGGCATCGGCGAGAAAGCTTTTTCGGATGAAGACCACCAGTTGGGTGACGCCGATCTACTCGCGCATGAATTTACCCACTCATGGAATGGCAAGTATCGCCGGCCGATTGGGTTGTACCAGACTGATTTCGCCACGGCGCAGCAAGGCGCGCTGCTGTGGGTGTATGAAGGCATGACGCAATACCTGGGCAACGTGCTTGCCGCGCGCTCCGGACTCAGGTCTCAGACGGAGTACCGCGACGTTTTGGCATCATCGGCTGCGAATCTTGACTACACGCCCGGCCGTGAATGGCGCTCGACCGAAGATACGGCGGTGGCAGCCAGTATTCTCCGGGATGGAAATCCGGCCTGGTCCAATTGGAAGCGTGGACAAGACTATTACGACGAAGGCGAGCTGGTCTGGCTTGACGCGGATACCCAGATTCGCAAGATGACGAACAATCAGAAATCGCTCGATGACTTCCAAAGAATTTTTCTGGGCAAAGGCGGAAACACCGGGCCGCTTATCGTTACTTATACTTTTGACGAACTCGTTCGCGATCTGAATGAGGTGGCGCCGTACGACTGGGGGACTTTTCTCCACGACCGCGTGGATAAAATCAATCCTCATGCCGATCTTGCCGGCATCGAGCGTGGCGGCTACAAATTAGTGTACGTGGACAAACCAAATGCTTCTGAGCTTGTTATTACTACCAATGCCGGCCCGGACGGTACGGTCGTCAACGCTTGGTGCTCTATTGGGCTCCGGGTCGGCGCGGAAAATACTATTAAAGATGTTCGCTGGAATGGACCCGCTGATAAGGCAGAAATCGTTCCGGGATCGAAGATCATCGCGGTCAACGGGCAGGTCTTTTCCCCCGATGTCCTACGAGCCGCGATTCGCGACGCGAAAGGCAAGTCCGAGCCGATCCGCCTGATCGTCCAGTTAGATAATTTTGTTTCCATCGCCGACATCGATTACCACGATGGCGAACGCTATCCCGTCCTCCAGCGCATCGAAGGAACCCCCGCATCTCTAGATGACATCACCAAGCCCCTAGCATCGCCTCCACCAGCGCAACCCAAGTCGCCCGGCGACAACCACCCAACTGCGAGGTAGCAAGACAGGCTATTTAGGTTGGAAGATTCTTAGCCAGAGAGCGTGGCGGGAATGGTCAGAGAAGCAGACGTGGGGGCTGGAAATTTCCAAAGTACCTTCTGTGCGATCGGAATATTGGATGGTGGCGATGATGTCGGCAAAGACCATCTCGGCCCAGGGTTCGTAAGAAAAGAATTCCGTAGTGTGGATTCTTAGCAATTTGGTTATGAGGTTGCGGATGTCGTCAGGATTTTTCCAACCAGGTCCGTAGCGGCGGATTTTTATAACGTCGATCGGCGCGCCCGCCAATTCCAACATGGAGGAAGGCTTCTCCCAGGGCACCTTGTCGCCGTGCTCTCCGGACTTTATGTCGAGGGGAGTGCAGGTTTTGCCGAAGGGCTCGAGATGGTGTGAGTTGTCGGGGGAGGCTGGTTTTTCGAGGTCAAAGACGATTTTGGGGTCTTGGGGTTTCTCCTGCGCGTGAGTGGGCGAGACGAGGGCGGACAGGGTGAGAAGTGCGAGGAAAGAGTGCAACGTTCGGAACACGCGAATCCTCCTCGAAGTGACCAGCTAAATCCTAACAACGTATCCAGCGTTGGCAAAGAGCGCCTTGCTTGGGATGAAAACGTAAACAAAAAGCGAAAAATCAAAGCGAAGACACCTTCAAGAAAAAAGAGCGAGCGAAACCCCACCGGCATTCTTACGGCTCTGAGCTTGCGGATTGGAGTTGGACGGCGACCAGGCGGACTTCGCTCGAGAAAGGTGCGGGAGTGGCGCGCGAGTAAGAGACGTAAATGGTTTGGCCGTTGTTAGCGTCGTATTCGGCGTGGGCGAGCGCGTCGTAAACGTTGCCGTTGCCGGGCGTGGGCTGCATGGCCACGAAAGCTAAGGTCTCGCGGGACCACGGGCCTTCGGGATTCGCAGATGTGCGCATCACGACATTTTGGGAGAAGGGCGGACTGTAAAGCGCGACATAGCACTGCAGGAACGCGTTCCAGGAAATGCTCAAAATGTTGGCGTTATTAAAGACCGTGACGGCGTCGCCAATCTGCGTGGACCAGTTGCCGGCGCCAGCGTAGAAGCTCCAGGCGCTGCGAACTTGCGCGTTGGCCGGCGAGACTCTGCCCAGCCTGCAGCCGGAAGTGTAATCGCAACCATACACATACAGCATTCCGTTGCTGATAAATGCGGCGGAGCCGAAGCCGGGCTCGTTCTGAGTGAAGAGCAAGTCCGGATGGTCGAGCACGATTGGCGGATTTAGAGTGGGGCGCTGAGGCTGCTGCTCGATGTCCTGCCAAGTGGCGACGGACGTTCCGATGCCCTGGAAATTAAAATTTCCAGGCATCGCGCTCACCAGCATATAAAAGATCAAAGCGGTGTTGTCGGCAGGGTTGACGACGATGGCGGAGGGCCAAAGCGCCCAGCGATTTCCGCAAGGCGGCGTTTGGCACTTAGTGCCGTTGTGAGCCGGGTTGAACGCTTGCTCGGCGGGATCATGGTGGGCGCGCCGACCGAATCCAGCCGTTCCCGGAAACCGGGGATGCCATCTTGCGCGTTGAGGTCCGTGGTAAATGACCAGGTGTCACTGAGCAGCGTGCGGTCCTCGTAATTTGGCTTGGCGAGAAATGTGTCACCGTACAGCCAAAGGGAATAGCCTTGAAATAGAGCGCTGTAGCCGCCATCCCGTCCAAGAATGTCTGGATTGGTCGGGAGGGGTCCGAGATCGGTGGCTTGAACGACGGACAGGGCGGGAGCAGGTCCCGAAGACGGCGAGGACGAAAAAAGTCCGCAGCCCTGCATAGCGATTGCTAAAAGCGACGCGAGGAGGATGGCCGAGCTGGATGGCCTCATTGAGCCGCTCCTTATTTCTGGATGCTATCGGGGGTTGTCCTTCAATAATTCCGCTGACGCACAGTAATTGACTACTTAGTTGCGAAGTACGGCGAGAAAGATGCAAGTCAGGCTTAGCGCGGCGGGGCGGATTGGGCGCTGGCGTGGGTGGGCGCCCTTCCTGCGTCAGGGTAAAGTGACGAAGGCTTTGGCTGCGGCGCGGGCGGGGGCGGAGATGTTTGCGTGATGGGTTGAGTGGGTTTGGACGGCTTGGGAGTCGGAGTGGCGCCGCGGGTTTCGGTCAGGCCTTGCTCGGCGGCGTCGGCGGGGGGCGCAGTGTCGGCGACGTCAACTTGAACTTGTTTGCCGGTGGCGAGCTTTTCCAGCGGAACGACATTTGGAAATTCTTCTGCCGGCAATCCTTGCACGGCTTGTTGCATGAATTCCAGCCAGATGGGAAGCGCGGCGCGTGCGCCTGTTTCTTTTTTGCCGAGCGAGATGCGCTTGTCATCATTGCCGACCCAGACGCCGGCGGTAAGTTGTGGAGTGAAGCCGATGTACCAGGCGTCCGTGAAATCGTTTGTGGTGCCGGTTTTTCCGGCAGAGGGGCGGCCCAATTCTTTGGCGCGCACGCCGGTGCCGAACTGCACCACTTCTTCGAGCATGGCGACCATGGTGCGGGCCACTTCGGGCGGGACCACGTCGGTAACTTTGGGGCGCGGCTCTTCCAGGACAGCGCCGTCGTAAGAAGTGACGCGGCGAATGTAATGCGGCTCAATGTGGATTCCGTCGTCAGGAAAAACCGTGAAGGCGGAAGTGTGTTCCATCAAAGTGAGATCGGAAGCGCCGAGCGCGAGCGGGAGATAGGGCGGCAGCGGACTGGTGATTCCGAATTTGCGCGCCAGCGCGATTACGCTCTGCACGCCGACGTGGTCAAGAAGGCGCACGGCGGGAACGTTGCGTGAGTCGGCGAGAGCGCGGCGATAGGTGATGCGGCCTTCGAATTTGTTGTCGTAATTGTGAGGCGAATAATTTTGGCCGCCGCTGCGGAAGGTGACGGGCTCGTCGACGACGGTGTCGAAGGGCGTGACGCCTTGCTCGAGCGCGTCGGCGTACACGTAAACTTTGAACGAGCTGCCGGTCTGCCGCAGAGCTTGGGTGGCGCGATTAAATTTCGATTCGTCAAAACTGTACCCGCCAACCATAGCTTTGATTTCACCGGTGGGATTGTCGATGGCGAGCAAAGCACCTTGGGCCGCGGGTTGCTGTTCGAGTTGAACGCGCACGGTGGCGCCGGAAACTTCTTTAATGGAAACGCAAACGAGATCGCCGGGCTTGAGTAGCTGCGCGGGGGATTTGCGTCCGGTCCAGGATAAATCGGCGGGCGTGAGCATAGCGTGATATTGGCCGAGTTTTATGGAGGCGAAAGTGGGTTGGACGTTGGTGACCAGGCCGGTAACGTAGTCGCCCTTTTGCAGCGAGCCGGGCCAATCTTCGTTTTGATATTTGTCGAGCGCGCCAAGTTTATTCTGCAAAATATTCGGCAAGTTGCCGCGCCAGCCGTGGCGTCGATCGTAGGAATGCAGGCCGTCGCGCACGGCTTGATCGGCGGCTTTCTGCATGGCGGCGTTTAGCGAAGTGTAAACGCGCAAGCCTTGTTCGTGGACGGCAGCGGTGCCGTAAGTGTGCTCGAGATACTCGCGAACGTCTTCGACGAAGTAAGGAGCGAGATCGGTTCGTCCGGTGAAAATGTGCAGGCCCAGAGGCTCTTTCGACGCAGCTGCGGCTTGCGCGGCGGTGATTTTGCGGTCGTGCGCCATAAGAGAAAGAACTAGATTGCGTCGCGCGAGAGCGCGCTCGGGATGGTTAACCGGAGAATAGATTGGGCCGCGGATGATGGCAGCGAGCGTGGCGGCTTCGGTAAGGGTTAGTTGTCCAACCGGGCGATTGAAATAGTATTCGGAGGCGGCTTCGAAGCCGTAATTTCCGGCGCCGAGATAAATCTGATTGCAGTACATGGTAAAAATTTGATCTTTGGTGTAGTGGCGCTCGATTTGAATGGCGAGAATTGTTTCCTGAATTTTTCGACGCAAGCTGCGGTCAGAGCGATTGAGGAAGAGGCCGCCGCCCAGTTGCATGGTCAGCGTGCTGGCGCCTTCGGCCATGCGATGGCTGGACACGTCACGATAGGCGGCTTCCAGGACGCGCGGAATATCCACGCCCCAGTGCTCGTCAAAGTGCTGATCTTCCGTGGTGAGGATGGCGTCTTTCAGAAGCTTGGGAATTTGCGAATAAGTGAGCAGTATGCGGCGCTGTAAAGCAAAGGTGCCGATGGATTGGCCGTCGTCGGCATAGAGTTCGGTAACGACATTAGGACGGTAATCTTCCAGGGCGTGAATTTCAGGCAAGTCGCTGGTGTAAACAAAAAGCAACCCGATCGCGGCGCCCAAGGCAATAGAGCACAGCAAAAGGAATGTGAAGGCGAGGCGGCCGAAGAGCGTATCGCCGGTGATCTTCATGGTTGCGCGGTAGAACCTTTCCATGTTTCTCCATTCTAGCGCATCCGCGCGGAGGCTGCGGCGGGCGGAGTTGGCGGAATGTTCTCAATTTGATGCGGGCGGACAGCGTTCAGAAATATTTGGAAATGTCTGTTATTCAATGAATTGCGCGCAGGAATCCTAGGGTAGTATTGCGGCGTGGAAGCGAACCCAATCCTTTTTCGCGATTTGACGTACATATTTCTGGCCGCCGTGGCTGGGGGCTTGCTCGCCTGGCGGCTGAAACTGCCTTTGATCCTTGGATTCGTGGTGGGCGGGATTGTCATTAGCCCTTTCACGCCCGGGCCGCATCTTTCCGAACTGCACACCTTCGAAGTATTCGCGGAAGTTGGCGTAGTGCTGCTGATGTTTTCCATCGGTGTGGAATTTTCAATTCCGGACTTGATGCGCGTGAAATGGATTGCGCTGGGAGGCGGAACGCTGGGCATTTTGCTTTCCATCGGCTTGGCTTTAGGAACTGCGAAGCTAATGGGATGGAACATGATGCAAGGTTTTGTGGTGGGCGCCACGATATCGGTGGCCAGCACCATGGTGCTAGCGCGAATGCTGGCCGACCATCAGGCCATGGGAAAAACGTACGGGCGAGTGATGATTGGAATCACGCTGGTGGAAGACATGGCCGTGGTCTTCATGACCGTGATCATTCCTATTTTCAGCGGGCCCGGTGAAGGGCGTTTCGCGCGGGCGGCCTGGACGCTGGGGAAAGCTGTCCTGCTGCTGGTTCCATTGATATTTTTGGCTCTGACGGTGGTGCCCAGAATTCTTCGCGCGGCGGCGCGCACGAAAGATCAAGAACTTTTCCTGCTGTTTGCCATTGCGATTTGCCTGGTTTCCGCCGGAATCGCGCAGGCTCTGGGATTTTCAGTTGCGCTGGGAGCGTTCCTGGCTGGACTTTCCATCAGCGGAGCGAAAGATTTGCATGAAGCGCATACGGTTTTAATTCCACTGCGAGACGCGTTCGTGGCGTTATTTTTTGTCTCGCTGGGAACGCTGGTGGTGCCGCAGGTAATCGTTCACCATTTGCAATTGTTAGGCGTGATGCTTTTTCTGATCGTGTTTGGGAAATTCATTATTTGGACGGGAGTGATGCGGCTGTTTCGTTACTCCATTTGGACCTCCATAGCAGTGGCGGCCGGACTGACGCAGATCGGCGAGTTGTCGTTTATTTTGGTGGAAGTGGCCAGGAAGTCAGGATTGGTGGGCGACGAAGTGTTTACAGCAACTCTGGCCGCGTCGTTGATTTCAATATTTTTGAATGTGTTTATAATGCGCGGGGTTATGAAATGGGTGGGTCCAAAGTTACCAGCGGAAAAGTTAGCGACTGCGTAGTTCCTGGAAAAGCTAAACCTGAGCACCCGCCTTACGTTCCTGGTGGCTCCTAAAGCAATTCTTCCGCTTCGCCCAACGTGTCGTAGGATTTGATAAGTTGAGATACCTTGGTCATTTCGATCAGGGTCTTTACTTGCGTGTTCAGCCCCACCACAGCCATTCGTTGAGGTTTTTTCTGCGCGGCGACATAGGCGCCAACCAAAGCGCCCAGCCCGGCGGAATCAATGAAGGGGACACCGCTGAAATCGAGAATGACCACTGGGGAATTTTCCGCGCGCACAGCAGACTGAAATCCGAAGATGGTCTGGATATTCAGGGAACCTTTCAGGCGGACAATTTTCTGGCCTTCGCGGTTGCCGGGCGACACCACAATTTGCAGATTTTCATTTGGCATGGCATGTCATCTTAGCGAAACACTCGGCGGGGATTGTTAACGCTGTGTTACAAACGGCCTCAAGCCGAAGATTGCTCCTAAACCCAAGCTAGGAATCGCCTTCCAACCTGTCAGCGCCTCAGACGACGATTGCGGTTGGTGCATTTATCAATGCGAATCTTAGGGATCAAAGCGTTGCCGCAGATTTGGCGGGACGACAGGGCAAAGGTTATCTTGGCGGCCGAACACGCGGTAGCGGATCCGCGCGACAAAATCATAAACAACGTCGCGCAAAGCGCGAGGGATCAGACCCAAGATATTGGCCAAAAGTCGCCAAGCTCCGCCGAGGCGTTGCATGACGTGGAGCGAGGCATTCGAGCGCGTCAGCAGCGTTCCACCGCGCGTGAGGACGACGAAGGAGTCCGGGAGTGTGGCGCGCAGCTCGGGTGCGACAAGAGATTTTATCGTTTCACCTTGCAGCGGCGCGAACCGGAAGGCAGTTCCTGAGCGGTCATGTTTCAGGACGAATTTTACGGAGCGATGGCACAGACCGCAGTGGCCATCATAGAAGATATATCCGGTTTCTGGCGGGACTGGGGGCACAGAAAAGCATAGCACGCCGTCAGGAAACATATATCTTATCGATGATTGGAAGAAATAATTTTGTGTTGGGCGGGGATAGGTGTAATTTTCGCGCGGGGGAAGACTAGCTATGTGCTTTTCTGCGGTGGCGAATTTTGTGGGCAGCGGGGCCTTGGCTGCGATTGGAGTGGTAACGTTGACGAAGGTGAAACACCGGCGCGAATTGCTTTTTGCGTCGCTGCCCACACTGTTTGCGATTCATCAACTCATCGAGGGGTTCGTCTGGCTCGGGCTGGACGGGATACTTCCGCCTACGGTGACGCACGACATGGGTGCTGCGTTCATGTTGTATGCGCAGGGACTACTTCCTTTTCTGCTGCCGCTGAGCGTGCTGCTATTTGAGCCTGACGGCGCGGGCCGGCGGCGCATGGCTCCGTTTCTGGTGATTGGCACCGGAACCACGCTTTATATATTGTGGGCGCTGACGGCGTTTCCAACGCAGGTGTATGAGAAGGCAAACAGCATCGTGTACATCAACCGGGCCACGAACAACACGGCGGTTGCGGTGCTTTACATAATCGCGACGTGCGGCTCGCTATTTTTCTCGAAGGTCAGGGCCATGGTGCTGTTTGGCATAGCCAATCTCGCGATTCTGCTGACGGTGATGGCGTTCAAGCGCTACGCGTTTACGTCGTTGTGGTGCGCGTACGCGGCGATTGCAAGCGTGATCATTCTGGCTTATTTCTGGAGGAGCAGCAAAATCCGCCCGCTTATTTACGGGAAGCCTTTGTGGGCGCGAGCCTAGGGATCGGCGGAAGACAACCGCAAACCAGCGGGATCGCCAAGATTGTCCTGGCTAGGATGTCTGCAAAACGGGTTGAACTCAAACGGTAATTTGAGTTTCACCTTCAGTTCGCCGCCGGATTAGCGTTTATCTGCGATTTTTTTTGGTTTTTCCCGCATTCTTGGTTAGATGCCACGCGTCACACCACGAACAACGATAGGCGCCCAGGTCTTTTGGTGCGTTAGCGGATGCGATTTGGTGGGCGGCTGTGGCCAGGGCTTCGCCTTCGGTTGCGTACATGCGCTTGCCGCTGACGGGGCATTTTGATTCGTTGTCCAACACACTTTTTCCTGACTGCTTCCTTGCCGCGATCCGGCGACTCAAACTTTACAACTTTTCGTTGTGTGCGAGGAACGACATTTCTATTATGGCAAACGGGGGAGAGGTGCAGTAAAGCTATCGAATTCGCTGCGAAGCAGGGTTAATTTGCGGCACTTTCTATATGACGTCGGAATGAGCTTTTGTGATTTAATTGTCGCCATGGAACAGGTTGAATTTAGTCCGCGGCCGGTGGTTGGCGCGATCGTTGTGGTGAGCGGCCTGGCGGTATCATTCCTGCTGTGGCTGCTTTACGTGCATCACGCCTCGGCCGATTTTGCAGGGCGCTGGATGTTTTTGCCGGCCCTCAACGCTCTTCTGAACGGGTTGTGCGCGATTGCGCTGTGTGTGGGATTGTATTTCATTAAGCATCACAACATGGCGGCGCATCGCAAGAGCATGCTGCTGGCCTTCGCGTTCTCTTCCGTTTTTCTGCTCAGCTACATTGCGAATCACGCCTTGCACGGCGACACGATTTTTCCGGGCCACGGCGCGGTGCGCACCCTGTATCTTTCCATCTTAGCCAGCCACATAATCCTTTCCATCCTAGCGTTGCCCATGGTGCTGACGACCTTCTTTTTCTCGCTGACGGGCCGCTTCGCGATGCATCGCCGAATCGCACGCGTGACTTTTCCCCTTTGGCTCTACGTTTCAATCACCGGCGTGGTCGTTTTCGTGTTCCTCAAGGCATACGCATACCAAATACGATAAGCGCATCGTTCACAGCTACGCGCCGCTAAGCTCGGTGCCGCTGGACAGGATTTACAGAAGCCACTAAGCTTAAGATTCATTCTGCAGAATTACTTCGCACCAGGAGAAACGCGCACATGAAGTGCAACAATATCTTAGAGGCGATGTGCAACACGCCGCTGATCCGGGTGAACCGGATCGGGAAAGATTCTCCTGCCGAAATTTATATTAAAGCGGATTACATGAATCCGGGCGGGTCGGTGAAAGACCGCATCGGGCTCTCGATGATCGATGAAGCAGAGCGCACGGGAAAGCTGAAACCGGGCGGAACGATTATCGAAGGCACCTCGGGAAATACAGGAATGGGACTTGCGCTGGTGGCTTGCGTGCGCGGGTACAAAGTGGTGTTCACAATTAATGATAAGCAATCGCGGGAAAAGATCGATTTACTGAAAGCATTTGGCGCGGAAGTGATTGTATGTCCCACCGCTGTGGAACCGGAGGATCCTCGCAGCTATTATTCCGTGGCGCAAAAACTGGCGCGTGAAATTCCCAATTCCTATTACCCGAACCAGTATGAAAATCCGATGAATCCGGAAGCGCACTACAAGACCACAGGTCCGGAAATCTGGAACGATACGGAAGGAAAAATTACGCATTTCGTTTGCGGAATGGGCACCGGCGGCACGATCAGCGGAGTCGGCAAATATCTGAAAGAGAAAAATCCGAACATTAAGATTATCGGCGTGGATCCGATAGGGTCGCTCTACTACGAGTTCGTGAAAACGGGGCAGGTGGGTAAGGCCAAGACCTACGTGGTGGAAGGAATCGGCGAAGATTTCTTTCCCGGCACTATGAACTTGAAAATTCTGGACGATGTGGTGCAGGTGAACGACGAAGAATGTTTTGTGTGGGCGCGGCGTCTGGCAAAACAGGAAGGCATTTTCACCGGCGGTTCCGGCGGAGGGTGTATCGCGGGCGCGTTGCGGGTGGCCAGGGATTTGAAGAAAGGCGATCTGCTGGTGGCATTCTTGCCCGATTCGGGGTCGCGTTATTTGAGCAAGGTTTACAACGATGGATGGATGCGCGAGCACGGTTACGTGGAGGCGGAGGTGACGTTGACCGCTGCAGATGTGATTCGCGGCAAGCGGCAGAACGGCAAAACGCGCGACTTGATCGTGGCGCGTCCGGATCAGACCGTTTTCCACGCGCTGCATACCATGCAGAAGCAGGACATCTCTCAGCTCCCCGTGTTCGAAGAAGAGCATTCGGTTGGAACGGTGTTTGAGGACCAAATTCTGAACCTCGCGCTGCAGGGGAAAGATCTGCGCAAGCTGGTGATTCGCGAAGTGATGACAAATCCGCTGCCGCAGGTTCCTGCGGACTCGCCGGTTGAACGTGTTACGCACATTTTGAGTCACGATAGTCCCGCCGTTTTCGTAGAAATGCCGGATAAGAAGCTCGAAGTGCTGACCAAGTTTGACCTGATGGATACGATCGCAGAGCTGGTTGGGCAGAAGCGCTAGGCGTTTGGGCTAGCGGCGAAAAGGGTCCCAGCCTTGCGGCTTCAAAGGCTTCTTCGCGCCGTGGGGACCGACGAGGACCACTTTTTTGGCGCCGGTTACTTCTCCGATGGGCGTTAACTGAGAGAACCCGGGAGCTGCGCGCAGTGTCTTCACTTTTCTTCGCGGCACGGTGAACAGAAGTTCGTAGTCTTCGCCTCCGTTCAAGGCCATCTGTAGCGGATCGAGCTTGAACCTTCCTTTATATTTGGACAAACCTGCCGGGAGTGCCAATACCGGAATCGCCGCCGCGTGGATTTCTGCGCCTACTCCGCTGGCTTGGCACAGGCGGGTGAGATCGGTAGAAAGGCCGTCTGAGAGATCAATCATTGCGGAGGCCAAGCGGTGCTTTGCCAGCCAAGCCCCGAGCGCGAGCCTGATTTGGGGGCAGAGATGAGCCTGTAGGATGGTAAGCAGGACATCCTCCGTGTGCCTGACACTCTTAGCTGGGGGGCCTTTCCCTTGAATGTTCCCGTTCCCGTGGAGCAGGAGTTCCAGGCCGAGCTGGGCGCGGCCGAGGCGCCCACTAACATATATAATGTCGCCCGCTCGCGCACCCGATCGAGGCACCGCCCGCCGTCGTGCAACTTCGCCGAGCACCGTAACGCTGATCGAGACTGTGTCGCCCTTGGTGGTGTCACCCCCGGCAAGGATCATCTTCATCGAGCGGGCGGCTCGCGCCATGCCTTTTAGGAACTGATTGAGCCAATCCCCAGTGCAGGTTTCAGGGATGGCGAGCGTGAGGAGGAAGTATCGCGGGGTCGCCCCCATCGCCGCGAGGTCGCTTGTAGCGCGAACCAGCGATTTATATCCGACCGAATCGGGCGGGTGCGTTTTGGCGAGGAAGTGAACTCCTTCGAGGAAGGCATCGCAGCTAAGCACCCAATCATTTTTGCCGCTGGAGGAAATGACGGCGGCGTCATCGCCGATGCCGAGGCGAAGCGCGGAGCCACGGCTGGCATGCTCCTCTGCCGCGCCGTAGCGAAACTCCCGCGCAATCCTTTCGACCAGTTTACCTTCCCTATCCATCCTGAACGTCCGTACAGTTGTTTCGCGCTTCCTTACTAAGGTAAGGTGTTCCAAAGTGAAAGCAAGTTTAAAAGCATATCAGGGCAGAGTTCGGCTGGCTTGCGGGTCCCGGGGCTCCTATGCAAAATGGAAGATTGGGGTTGACGTCGACTGGACAGGTCACTACAATGCACGCGCTTCGAACATATGTGTCCAATTTGATAACAGCGTTGGCAGACCGCGAACGGGGACTCGCGACCTGAATCCAGCGAAAACAACTAACTAGGGAAATTAAATCGTGAAAGGTAAGTACTACACGTTTTTTATTGCGTCGAGCGCTTCCGGTGGAATGCGCCGGGTGCGCGTCCCTTTTTACGTCCTTCATTTCCTCGCCATTTTAGCTGCGGTAGGGGGTATCACCGTTATCGCGGGGATGAGCTCTTACTCACGGATGCTGTGGAAAGCTACGAATTACAACGCCCTGCGCCGAAACCAGGACGCCCTGAAGCAACAATATCTTCAGTTGCAGACTCAGGTGAAGGACACCAATCAGCGGCTAGACTCCCTGCAATCGCTGGCCAGCGAAGTGGCCATGGCTTACGGAATTACCCGCTTCCGGCAGACGCCATTTGGTTTCGCGGAAGGGCCACAAGAACCTGAGGAAGAATTCGAGCAGTCCGTCGATGAGTTCAGCTACTTGCAGAAGAACGCGACGGCGGTAGCAATGTCGGGCAATGGCTTGCGCTTATTGCCGGCGGCGCAGTTAAGCAGCCTGGGCGTTATCCCTACGCTCTGGCCGGTGAAGGGTGAAATTACCGGACACTTTGGTGAGCGGCTTGACCCCTTCAGTGGTGAAGGCGCGTTTCACGCGGGAATGGACATTGCCTCGCACTATGGCGATGACGTTCGCGCCACCGCCGATGGAATCATCAGCATTGTGGACCGGCGCGCGGGATATGGTCGCCTGGTTGTGATTGACCACGGCTTTGGCGTGACCACGTGGTACGGGCATCTGTCCGCTTTTAACACGCAGATCGGCATGCACGTGAAGCGTGGAGACGTGATTGGCTACGAAGGGGCGAGCGGACGTTCGACCGGACCGCACCTGCATTACGAAGTACGGATTTACAACACGCCGGTTAATCCCTGGCGTTACCTCAGTACGGCTTCTACCGTCGCTTCCGGCGATTAACTCTGCGGTTCCTGTTACCTGAGACCTTGTTGATCCCCTGAGCGATCCTTGTGGATGCCTATGTTCCTTAACTAGGTGGAACGCCAACTCCTGTGCGAGCGGGCCTGGGAGCACCAAGCATTTCAGGAGTGGCACGCAAAGAAAGGCGCACAAATTTGTCCTGGTGGGTGATTTTGGTTTGACTTAGTACGGATGCAAGGAAGGCGGCTTGTTGTCGAGTCATCTGACCGCGCATCTTGGGATCGTGCAGCGCCATGGACCCGACCATGCGGAAGGTATCGAGCAAGGTCGAAATCTTAATGGCGTTTGTCATGGAGTCGCATTCAGCGTCGAGAGCCACGTTGACGTCGTCGCCGGAGGGTTGCCCGGCGAGAGTTAACCCGCGGATGCTGCGCGCCAATTGATCCAGCTGCGGCGAATTTTTGAAACTCGCGTAAAAGCTGGCTGGCAGGCGATCGGTCCGTGCGATAGCGAAAATTGCCGCGCCAGCGACACTCTTAACGCGGGCCTGCATTGCGGGATCCCGCGCGGGAACTCCGCTGGACGATATGGTGTTGAGCAAATCTGTGGCATTTTTCCCGCCGGCGAGTGCGAGGCGCGTGGAAGAAAGAAATTCCAGTGATATGGGCGGATTGCCCGGAATTTCGTATATCGATTGAGTTCCGCGGGTTGTGAGTTTTCCCATACGCAGCGCGTAGGCATTAATTCTCTGTTCGTCGAAGCGGCCTTCGGCGATAGCGACAACGCGATTTTCGTTGAGGGAATCGTCGGGACCCAAATTGGCCGGCCAGAAAGCAATGGCGGCGTGGTCCAGATCGCGGGTGTAATCAAAGCCAGTATCAGCGACGAATTGCTGGTATTCGCGATCCGCCTCTGGCCCAGGCGAAGTGAGACCCAGGACGGCGGCGAGCGGTGAATTTTGCAACTTTCGCAGCGCGGATGCGTCTACATAACCGACTACCGGAGCATCGAGCGGAAGCTGCGTGAGGATATCGGGCGGCGGGCCGGGATTGTTGGTAACGCCTGGCAGGGCCGGCAGCGGACCGCGCTGGCGGTAATAAAAGATTCCCAGCACGCACACGACGAGCAAAAGTAGTATTACAATGACGATCCAGGCGCGTTTTGCGGAAGAAGTGGGCACGTTAAAATTATGTCCGTTTCGCGAGATTTAGTGTAATGTTTGTTCCCTTCCAGCGTAATACAATTAGAGGATGTATTGTGCGACCTTTGGGATGCGCGTAATTTACTTTCTTCTACCTAGTCGCCCCGCGAATCGTTCTCGCGAAGGAAGGTCTCTAAAATGAAGGAAAATTGGAAGAAGATATTTGCGGTCACGGTGGCAAGCGCGGCGTTGAGCTTCGCAACATTGGCACAAGCGCCTGCCAGCACGGATCAAAAACCGGCGGCATCGGCTTCTACGGCGACTCCAAGCGCGGACCAAATTCTGGACAAGTATGTGAACGCGATCGGCGGAGCGGCTGCATGGCACAAAATAACCTCGCGCGTCGCGAAGGGCACCATCGACATTCCGGCCATTAATATTTCAGGCACCCTGGAATCTCACGAAAAGGCTCCGAGTTCGATGCTGGTGGCGGTGAATATTGCCGGCGCAACCTTTGAGCGAGGTTGCGACGGTACCACAGCGTGGTCGGACGATCCTCAAAACGGGCTTCGAACGGAGAGTGGCGCGGAAGCGGAAGACTCGTTGCGACAAGCCGATTTTTATCATCAAGTGAATATGCGCAAGTACTATTCGAAATGGAACGTCACCGGCACTGAAAAAATCGGCGATCAAGATACTTATGCGGTAGAAGCAACGTCTACGGCAGGCGATTTGGACAAAATGTACTTCGATATCAAGACCGGGTTCATGGCGAGAGCGATTACAACGGTGCACACTCCGCAAGGAGCTGCGGTGATCCAGACGGACCTGTCCGATTACCATGACATCGACGGGATCAAGCTACCTTTTACCGTGCACCAAAGCAGCGCGCAATCGGACTACACCATCAAATTCACCGACATTCAGCAGAACGTCCAGCTGGCGGACAGTCAATTTGCAAAACCCGCGCCTGAGCCAGCACCTTCGCCGGCGGCAAAGCCTCCTGCTCAATAGGGCAACCGATGCGTTTGATGGTACTGTAACTATAGCAATGGCATTGGATTTGCCGGGGTTGGGAACCTGCTTGCAATCTGATTGCCGGTATGATATTTTTGTTCGGTTTGAGCGATGCTGGCGTAGCTCAGTTGGTAGAGCATCTGATTTGTAATCAGAGGGTCGGGGGTTCAACTCCCTCCGCCAGCTGACTTTGACGG
>Ga0209009_1000048_pt1 | contig 56427 bp, 47 predicted proteins | sample BlaSpr_A8_OM3_M2_FD_187979 | JGI IMG/M metagenome (GOLD analysis project Ga0209009, IMG submission 187979) | Forest soil microbial communities from Thunder Bay, Ontario, Canada - Black Spruce, Ontario site 2_A8_OM3_M2 (SPAdes) (version 2) | ecosystem: Environmental > Terrestrial > Soil > Boreal... | reverse complement strand
CTGCAAATCTTGTGCGAATCCACAACGCGCCCGCCACAGACAGCTATCTAGCGTCGCTTCTTCGTAAGAAATCAAATTTCGCCGAAGCGCGGCAGAAATGCGGAATATGATTTCAATTCAGCGATTTAACGATTTGATGGCCGTTGCGATTTGACTCGCAAACGCGCTGACTTTCTCAACCATCTCCGAGTTGTCACCGTGTTGCCCGATGAGATTGACAATCGCGCTGCCAACCACGACCGCCTCGGCATGTTGCGCGACTTCGCGGGCCTGGTCCGGGTTTGAAATTCCAAAGCCAACAGCGATCGGAAGGTTGGAATGCTTGCGCAGCTCAGCAACTTTTTCTTTCAACGAGCTCGCAAGCGATTCTTGAGCGCCAGTGACCCCTTCGCGCGAGACGTAGTAGAGAAAACCCTTTGCGCTATTTGCGATTCGTTCGATCCGCTCCGGCGGAGTCGTCGGGGCGATCAAGCGAACGTGAACCAAGCTTCCCGAACTTGACTGGTTTAAGCAGTCAAGTTCCAGGGTGTCCTCCTCCGGTGGAAGATCGAGAATTAGCAATCCATCGACGCCGGCGTTTTCAGCTTCGCGATGAAACTTGTCGGCACCGAATTGAAAAATCGGGTTAAGGTAACTGTAAAGCACGATCGGGATTTGCGAGTTGCGCCGGATTTCCCGAACGCAATCGAAAACGCCACGGATGGTAGTGCCAACCGCCAGTGCGCGCTGCGCAGCGAGCTGATTCACAATTCCGTCCGCCAACGGATCCGAGAATGGCAAGCCGAGCTCAAGTAAATCCGCGCCGGCGCGCTCCAAAGCGAAGGCAAGATCGACCGTTCGCTTTAGGTTTGGATCGCCCGCACAAATGTAGGGAATGAAGCCTTTACGTTTCGCAGCACGGAGCTGGGCGAAACAATTGTCGATGCGGTTTTTCAAGAGTAGGTTTGCAACGTCGAACGCCGAACGTCGAACGTCCATCGCTCAATGGCAGAAAAAGAGAAGACGCTGACTGTAAATGAGATCTATCAGTCGATCCAGGGCGAGAGCACCTGGGCGGGCGAGCGCTGCGTCTTCGTCCGGCTTACGTTCTGCGATCTGCGCTGCAATTATTGCGATACCGAATATGCCTTCTACGAAGGCAAGAAGACGTCGTTGAGAGAAATAATCGATCGCGTCTCGACTTTTGACTGTCCGCTGGTCGAAATTACCGGCGGCGAACCGCTGCTGCAACCGAATGTGCTGCCGTTGATGTCGATGTTGTGTGACACCGGTCACGCCGTCCTGCTCGAAACCAGTGGCGCGCACGATATTTCGAAAGTCGACTCGCGCGTGCATCGGATCATGGACTTGAAAACGCCGGGAAGCGGCGAGGCTGAAAAAAATTTCTGGTCGAACACCGAGCATCTGACAAAACTCGACGAAGTGAAATTCGTGATGGGGTCGCGCGAAGATTACGAATGGTCGCGTGAGAAAATTGAAAATTTCAACTTAACCCAGCGCTGCCGCGCGGTCTTGTTCTCACCGATCTTTGGCCGGATCGATCCTCGGCAGATCGTGGAATGGATCCTCGCCGACAAACTCGACGTGCGCTTCCAGCTCCAAATGCACAAGTTCATCTGGACGCCGACGCAACGTGGAGTTTAGGAATGCCGCAAGGACCAAAACTTTGGATTGCGATTTCGCGCCCGGACCGGTTGCCGAATGCGCTGGTGGCGGCGGGCGCGCTGCGGAAAACGTTTTCCGGGGGAATTCACTTACTCCGCGAGGAATCGAAATGGTGGGGAAACGCGAACTGGCGCGAATTCGTCAATGGGTTTGCCGACGTTCACGCGTTTCCAAAGGTCCGCACTTGTCGCGGCCTGAAGGATCTTCCGAGGCTCTACCGCGAGAACATGGATCGACAACGCGGCGTCGGAGCATTGCCCATCGACCCCGACAACGACGTCTTGCTTTGTCTTGCCGGTCTGCTCGGCCTTGGTAATGCGGCGCTTTCCGCGCATCCGGACGTTTATAAGATTTTGTCGGTCTCGCAGAAAGCCTACGGCGAATTGACGCGCACCGGCGCCCGCGCCCGTTACCGCTTCACCACTTCAGGTTGGTTGCAAAACCGGTTTGTCGAACCGATGACCGGCGTCGAGCGCACCATACATTACAAACCGCGGATCAATCCGGGCGGCGACGGCGTACGGTTACGCCGGTTACAAAAGGACCCGGAAGAACTTTTCGATGTTATCATTTTCATGAGCAACAGCGGCGGCGAATTGCCCGCCCGCGCCGAACACCAAATCATCCCTTCACGGTTTCCCAGCATCGCAGAGCTTCACGATTTCCCAACGAAACTCGATAACGCCCAATATCGACAACGGCGCGTTATCTTTTTCGGGACGCCATTTCTACTTGTGCGAAATCTGCCGCCCGAAGTTTACATTGAACACCTGAATCGTTGTCTCGATTACATTCGCCGCAATTATCCGGAGCGCGATTTGATTTATCGCCCGCACCCGTTCGAGAAAGGCGAGGCTGCCAGACTCAAGTTCGAGGGTTTTCGGATCGAGGACGATCGTGAAGTCGCCGACCTGTACTTTTTGCGGCACTTCGCCGAAATCGAGGCCGTGTATTCGGTTTCGTCTACGGTTTCACGAACGGCGCTCAACAACGGCCTGAATTCCTACGCGCTGTGGCGTTGCTTCCCGTTTTCCGAAACACAAACAAAGTTTTTCCAAAACGTAATGGGCGATGTGCCATCCGAGTTTGAAATCAACGATCTGACGGACCCGCCGATCGCGTATCAAGATCGGCAATCGCCGGTGCTGGGCCAAAACAGTTTTTCAAACGCGCTGCAGCGCGCGGTGGATCTAAAAAATGTAGCCACCCCTTTGTAAGGCGTTCGACATGCCCGTCCGCTTTAGTGTGCTACGGCGCAGCAAGCAAGCCCGTGGCTACAACCTAATGTTTCGGCGCGCGAACGGTGCCAGTTTCGATCGCAACCTTGCGCTGTTCAACGATCCGGTTGGCGATTTCCTCGACCATTTGTTCGAGCAAAAGCCGCAGGTGGGTGTTCGGTCGAAAATCAGACGGGGCGATGTGTTTAACGCGATCAGCGTGAGTTGAAAGCTGGTAACATTTCCGGAACCCAGCACGCTTCGGATCGTCCGGATTGTAAACGGCGATGGCCTGGCCCCCGTTTTTCTTCATCACGGTGAAGCAAGGCACGTCAGTAGGCCCGTCTCCGATGTAAATCATGTTCGGAAACGGAATTGGTCGAATGTCGGCGTCCATGTGGTCGTTGACGTCCTGGGACATGTCGAGCAGGCCCTTGTTGATCCGAAAAAGAAACTGCGTCTTCTGAGTGTGACCGATGACACGTCGCGGAAACGTGATCCGGCCGTCCTGATCTTCATCGAACTCGCAGCCAAAAATCGCGCGAGCGTATGGCTGGAGCCGGCTGCCATCGAGCAACACCTTGAGGCCTGAAGAGAGGATGTAATGCTCAACGGTCACGCCGTGCGCTTGATGTTCACCGCTCAACAGGCCATTGCGAAATTCCTCGAACATTTCCGGCAAACCTTTGTAGAAATTTAGTTTCGCACCGAGCTTTTTGAGCTCGGAATTTTTCGGACGATCCATCGCGAGCATATCGAGCAGCACCTTCATGTAAGCGATCTCGTTGTCGTAACCGTGATCCCGCACCAGTTCGTGGCATCGTGTCCAAAATTTCGGTCCGTCGATCCCGAACGCAGGAAAGATGACGTCGTCCTGCATGTAGCTCGGACTCAGCGTTTGATCGTAGTCGTAAACGATCGCGATGGTGTTTTGCGGTGCCGACACGAGAAAAATTAACGATTCAGCGATTCAATGATTTAACGATTCTCAAATAATCGCGAGAAAAAGTCTTCAAAGAGTGAATCGTAAATCGTGCCGCGCTCGGGATGATATTGGACGCCCAGCCCAAACGGATAGTTCTGGAGGCGGATTTGTTCAACGATGTCGTCGTTAGCGGACCACGACTCGACTGCGAGCCCCTGGCCTAACGAATCTACCGCTTGATGGTGCGAGCTGTTCACTTTGTCGAAACGATGCGCCGCTTTCGCGTCGGAGCGCAGGAGCTGAACGTCGTGATCTTTTTGCTCCGGCAACTTGTGCCCGGGAATATCCAGCTTCAGTGTGCCGCCAAGCGCGACATTGAATAGCTGCATGCCCTTGCAGATAGCAAGGATTGGCAAGCCGCGCGCGAGCGCTTGATCCACAGCCGCAAATTCCCATCGATCGCGCGCAGGATCGACATCCTTGTCAAGCATCGAAGGATCCGGGATCGGCTGGCGCAAAAATTCCGGCGCGATGTCGGGGCCGCCGGTCAACAACAATCCGCCGGCATCTGCGATAGAAACATCACGTTTGCGCGCATCGTGGATTTCGATCTCGGGATGCTCCGCGAAAAATGACGCAAACCATTTTTCGTCTTTTTCGCGCAACCAGGTGGCCAGTTTGAGCATGATGTCGATCTTAGCACAGGTAGCGGTCGTTCACCGAACCGCCATGGCGAGTCCGAGCCGGACTGGCACGGTCAATCGCCGCTACCTCACAGTCCCATCAGTTCGCGGACGTATTTGACCGGCGGACTGCCGTAGGAAATCACCTGATCGTTGTATTTCTTCAGGTCAAAATCCTTGCCCCACTTTTTCTTCGCGGCTTCGCGGAGATCGAGATGCTCGCTGACTCCAACAAAATAAGTGGAAAGCTGCGCTGAAGTCAGACGGGCGCGTTTCCATTTCAGAGTCGCCTCGCCCTGCTCTTGAAAAGTCTCTTTCGTCATCAAATCCATTGCCTGCTGTTCAGTCATGTTCCCGGCATGAATGCTCTGGTCCAGAATCGCGTTGGCGATCGCGCGCAATCGCATTTTCAACTGTTGCATTTTGACTTCCGGCCCGCCGTATCCTTGCTCGGCCATCATCTGCTCAGTGTAAACCGCCCATCCTTCAACGAATGTACCGCTCTCGAAAATCGCCCGAACGAGCGTCGGAGCTTTGAATTCATTCGAGTGCGCAAGCTGCAAATAATGACCCGGCACCGCTTCATGCACGGTCAGATCGCGCAAAAAGTAATTGTTGTTCTCGCGAAAGAACGAATCCTTCTTTTCCTTCGGCCAATCTTTCGGGGTCGGCGAGATTGCAAAAAACGTCTTCCCGTTTTTTTCGAGTGGCCCGGCCGAATCGCAATAAGCAATCGCAACGCCGCGCTTGAACTCGGGCATGGCAACCACATCCAGCGGCACGGTCGGCACCGTCACCAGATTGTGTTGCTTCACAAACTCAGTCGCTTCGTTCACGACTTTTTGCGCATAGCCCACCACCGTGTTGTCGTCCTGATGTTGCTCGGCCAACTTATTTAGAACCGCAGCCGTCACTTTCTTTTTATCCGCCAGTCCGGCAGCTGCCGGAGCCTTTGGAAAATATCTCTTGTACAAGGGCAGCGCGGTTTCGTAGATCTCGTTTTGGGTTTGGGCGAGCTCGGCCTGGGCGCGCTTCATCACTTCTTCCATCGACAAATCGGATGCGAGCGCGAAGCGCAACTTCTTGCGAAACTTGTCCGCCCCGATCCGGAAATCGCCGTCGGCACGCTTGAGCAAATCCTGCTGCAACCACTTCTTGTAATCTTCCAGCGCCTGCGCCGTTTTCTCCTGGATCGGCGCGATGTCTTTCTTCGTCTGCGGCGCCTGGTTCAGCAGCGGATCGAGTCCATTGCGCACCAGATTGATCGCGCCCTGGACCTGTTCGATTGCTGTTTCGGTGTGAATCTTTGGCGGATGCTGCAAGTTTGCCTCCGCTTGCTTGATCACGATCGGGATACCTTCCATCCGCAGCCGTAAATTTGGAATGCGCTTCTCGGCAGAATCGAAATCGCGCGCGACCAGCAAATACAGGCTGTCGGCCAGACTTTGATTGTAAACCAGCGGGTTCCACTCGGCTTCGCGCAGTTCTTCCAACGAAAAAATCTCGCGATCGACATTGTCGCGCAGAATCCGGACGTCGACCCGGTTGGCGCCGGTCAACTGTTTGTAATCGTCGAACTTCTTGAGCGCTTCTCGAACTTGCTTGGCATTGGCCAGCATTCGGGCGCGAGTGTCCGCCGAGTAATCTCTCAGAACGCCATCGAAGCGGTGATCGCCCAGTTCAGTCGCCTGCTCGGGATGGGAAGCGAGGTAGTTTTCACAGTAGTCCTTCGCAATCTTTTCGAATTCGTCATCGGCGGGGTTCGCGAAGACCCCAAAGATCGACAACGAGAACACAGACGCTGCTGCGAAAGCGATTTTCATGGGATTTCAGCTCGGCGTGCCGCCGTGAAGAATTGGCTCGGTGGCAACTTCGTCAGGCGTAAGCTGCGTCTGAAGATAAGTGCGACCCTTATAGAAAGAAGCGACAATGACGAAGACGACAGCGGCCCCAAACATTAACCAGGTGAAAAAGGTAAAGTACTGGTAAGCGCTCAGATTGTGACCACCGCCCAAGATCCATTTATTGACCAGAGCCACGAAGCCCTCGCCCGAGGCGACCGTGAGGAGCCATAACGCCATCACCGAACTCTTCATCGAATTCGGCGACTGAGTGTAGGAAAATTCCAAGCCGGTGATTGAAACCATCGCTTCGCCGAGCGTGAGAATGACGTAGGCGAGGAGCTGCCAGTTGATGCTCGGCCTCAATCCGGCATCGATTTGGCCCTGGATCCAAACGATCACGACAAACGAGAGGGCGGTAATAAAAAGACCGATGCCGATTTTGCGCAGCGGCGTAAGCGGGAAAACTTTATCGATCGCCGGATAGATCACGTAATTCACGATCGGAATGAAAATTAAGATGAGGATGGGGTTAGCGGTCTGGACCTGGGCAGCGATCAAATCCATTCCCATCCAATGCAGATTCATTTTCTCAGCCTGCAACGTCCATTCGACGCCGTTGCTCATTCCCCAGAGCCCCCAGAAAAACAAAATGAAAAAGTAAACCATGGCGATTCGGCCGAGAGTGATTAGGCCTTCTTTGCTGAACGTTTCTTTCAAATAGCCGAGCCCTGATGGCGGCACGTGCACCATTTTATTGCGACCGCCCCAGAAGAACAAAGTGGCAATCAACATCGTAATGCCGGGAATTCCAAATGCCCAACCCGGCCCCCACTTCGGGTTCGCCAGCAGCCACGGACAAAGAATCGAGGAAATAAACGAACCGGCGTTAATCGAGAAATAGAACCAGCCAAACATTTTCGAGAGCAAATGTTTGTTCGATTCGCCGAACTGATCGCCGACGTTGGCCGACACGCACGGCTTGATTCCACCTGCACCCAAACAAATCAGGAACAATCCGACGGCGAGCATCGTGCGCTGGCCGATGCCAATTCCCCACGACGTCGCCATGCAGGCGAGCGTGAGGTTTCCCAAGCAGTAAACGATTGAGAGAGACAGAATCGTCCGATACTTCCCGAGGAAGCCATCGGCGAGAATCGCGCCGAGCACTGGAAGAGCATACACGCCTAACACAAAAACGTGGCTGTACATATACGCCTGGTTGTCATTCATCGGCGCCAGCACGCCCGATTGATTCAACAGGTAATGCGCCATGAAGACGGTCAGGACCGATTTCATGCCGTAGTAAGAGAAACGCTCCGCTGCTTCGTTGCCGATGATGTAGGGCACGCCAGGCGGCATGCCGGTGAGATTAGGCGGCGACCTCAGATACTCATGTTTGGCCATAACGAATCCTCCTTAGGGCGAAGGCGTAGTCTTGGGGAAAAATTCGGCCGGCGTGCGATTCGGAGCTGCGTTTTCCGGAACATCCGCCTTGTTCGGTACAGCGACATTCTCGTCGCCACCTTTCGCTTCATCGGCATGTTCCTTTTGAACTTCAGGGTCTTCTCCGACGCGATGTTTGTCGCAGGAACAAAAGAAAATCAGGGCAGCGGCAGAGATTGTGGCGGTGACTGCGAGAACACCAAAATGCATAATGCGCTCGGACAGTAATGGCGCGGATGCATGTCGCGCAAGATGAAAGCTGCCCCCATCTTCCTCTATCTCTGCGACTTTTTCTTACTTTAGAGAGAACAGATTAAAAGTCAGCGGAACAGGAAGATTACGCCTGACAGGTTGAATAAACCTCAGCTTGCAGCATTAGTATGACCGATCGCCGGTGTCCCGCAGCTCAAAGAACAGTGCCTGGAATGAAGTCGTCGCCATTATTTTACTCGGCGTCGGAACGCTGCTCTTCCTCGCGTTGATTTCCTACAACCCAAAAGATCTGCCGTCGTGGGTGCCGTGGAGTTACCTCTCGCCGCCAAATAGGCCGGCACAGAACTTCATTGGTCCAGCCGGTGCGATTTTCGCCAGCATATTCTATTATTTGATTGGTGCGGGTTCGTATTTGCTCGCTGGCGCTCTCTTGTTCTTCGGCACAATGAAATTGTTTCACGCCGGCGTGCGCCTTGTTGCGCGGCTTCCGTGGACGATTCTCTTCATCGCTTCCGGTGCTTGTCTGTTCCAATGGCAAACGTGGCACCTGCAAGGCTGGAAGCACGCTTACAACATTCAAGGTCCCGGCGGTTGGGTCGGTTACGTTTTTGGCAAAACGCTGCTCCTGACTTCGATGGGCAAAGTCGGTTCCGGCATTTTGCTCGGAGGAATTTACGTCGCGAGTTTGATCCTGATGACTGGGCTGCGCCCGATCCATCTCGTTCAGCAAACCGTTTCCGGCACGCGCGACGCTCTTGGCCGACTCCACGAATGGCGGCTGCATCGACAACTGCGCAACGCAGACATCAAAGGACAACTGGCGATTAGTCAGAAAGAACTTTCGAAGCAGCGCCGCGCCATCGAGAAGCAGTTGAAGAGAAAAGGGGCGGCCGTTCCCGAACCGGCTGCAACGTTCATTTCACCGGAAGAACTGGCAGGTCGTCCGGCGCCGAAAGTTGTCGACACGACGGCCCTTCCGGACGAACTCACGGCACCGAAGAAACCTTCGCTCGCAGAATTGCGCAGTTCTTCCGCAAGATCGACGTCCTCTCCGGCTGGCCTAACGAGTCACGCCTGGGACGGGAAGAATTATGCGCTGCCTGGGCTCGATTTGTTGAACGAACACGATCCCGAAGGACGAGGCGGCGCCGATCCGAGCGAATTACAACGCGTTCAACAAACCTTAATCGACACACTCGGGCAATTTGGAATCGCAGTCGCGCCGGGTGACATCACGAAGGGCCCGACGATTACACGCTACGAAGTCTACCCGGCGAAAGGCGTTCGCGTGGACAAGATCGTGAGCCTTGAGCGCGACCTCGCGCGCGCAACACGCGCCGAACGGATCAACATTCTCGCGCCGATTCCCGGCAAAGATACCGTCGGCATCGAGTTGGCCAACACACGCAAAGTCACCGTGACACTGCGCGAATTGTTCGAATCGGTCGACTGGGAAGACGCGAAAGGTCGGTGCAAACTTCCGCTCGCCCTCGGCAAAGACGTTTACGGCAAAGCGATCATCGCGGATCTCGCCCAAATGCCGCACTTGCTCGTCGCTGGCACGACTGGCGCTGGCAAAAGCGTCTGCATCAATGCACTGGTCGCGAGTATGCTGTTCCGATTCACCCCGGAAGAACTGCGTTTCATCATGATCGATCCAAAAGTGGTCGAGCTCCAGCACTACAATGCGCTTCCTCACCTGGCGTTCCCCGTTGTAACTGATCCGAAGAAAGTGTTGCTCGCGCTTCGCTGGTTGATCGATGAAATGGAGCGCCGCTACAAAATGTTCGCCCGCGTCGGCGTGCGAAACATCATCAGCTTCAACGCGCGTCCGAAGAAAAAGACAGCGGGTGACATTGGAGAAATGCCGAAACAGGACTCCGGCGAAATCAAAGCTCCGCGCGAGGAGGAAACGCCGATTCCCGAAAAGATCCCGTACGTGGTAGTTGTAATCGACGAACTGGCCGATTTGATGCAAACCGCTCCGGCCGATGTGGAGAGCGCGATTGCCCGGATCACTCAAATGGCCCGCGCGGCCGGCATTCATTTGATTGTCGCAACCCAAACGCCGCGCGCAGACGTGATCACCGGTGTGATCAAAGCGAACATTCCGAGCCGGATCGCGTTTCAAGTCGCGAGCAAGGTCGATAGTCGCGTCATTCTGGATGAAAACGGAGCGGACCGTTTGTTAGGCCAGGGCGACATGCTTTATCTGCCACCGAGCGCGTCGCGATTGATCCGCGCCCAAGGCGTGCTCGTTACCGATGAGGAAATCCGGCGCCTGGTGGAATTCGTTTCAGCGCAGGGCAAACCGGCGTTCGATCCCGCGATGCACGAAAAACTTCAGGCGGCGTCAGGTTCGACCGAAGAGGAGGTCAGTGAAGAAGACGAGGAGCTGGTCGAGAAGTGTTTGGAGATCATTCGGCAGGAAAAACGCGCGTCGACTTCACTCCTGCAAAGACGGCTGCGATTGGGCTATACACGGGCCGCGCGCATCGTTGATATTCTGGAGCAGCGCGGTATTTTGGGTCCCGGCGAAGGCGCCAAACCTCGAGAGATCCTGGTCGATCTCGATGCCGCCGTTTAGCCGGCGAAACCCGTCATGACAATTGAAGGTCTGGGCAAGAAATTTCAGGATGCGCGAATAGCTCGCGGGCTCACGCTCGACGAAGCCGCGCGGCTGACCAAAATCCGGCCTTCGCGGCTAGCGGAGATTGAGGCAGATGATTTTTCGCAATTTCCGAGTCTCGCCTACGCCAAAGGTTTTCTATTGATCTACGGAAAGTTTCTGGATGTCGATGTCACTCCGTATCTCGACGCATTTGAAACGTCTCAGCAGATAACGGTGGATGGTTATTCCTATCTGCAAGACCAACCGGCTCCGAAACCGCGCCGCGTTCGGCCGACGCGTCCGCCAGCCGCCTCGCGAATGCCGCGCTCACGCGATCGCTCTTCGCCGTTTCCGTTGCTGATTGCGATCGGAGTGATCGTCGTCGGCTTCGTCGCGATGCGATTGATTTTGAATATCCAGAGAATTTCTCCGCATCAGATGGTCGGCGTTCCGCAGCCGACCTCGTCCGAAGCGCCGTCGCCTCAAGCGGCCCCTCCGCAGGCGCAAGTTCCGCCTCAGCAAAGCGCGCCGCCGCAAGCGCCAGTGAAAACACCCGTTGCTACAATCGCACCAGTAGTCCAGGCTCCGACACGCGCGCCTTCGCCGATCGCGCAAGCTCCATCGCGGGCACCTGCGCCTGTGGCACAAGCTCCGACTCGCGCGCCGTCTCAGGCTCCGGTGGCAATGGTCGAAGCGACAAAGAAACCTGCGCCCCCAGTTGCCACCGTAGCGCCGTCGATTCCGATACCGGAAGCGTTTGTGCCGGCTTTCGCGAATGCAAACCCGGCTGCAAGAGCCAGCGTTGCGCCGACGAAAGAACCGGAAGTTCGCCGGGCCGAACCGGTGAGACCGGAAGACTTAGCCAACGCCGAAGCGGCTCAAAAGCCACCAGAAGCGCAAGGTCCAAATCAGGTTGCGATCAAGCCGCTCAAGAAAACTTACATCAAGGTCGTGGTGGACGACGGATCTTCGCAGCCCGCATTTGAACGCTGGATTTCACCGTCCGACGGAACGGTTGAATTTCGCGGACAAAAAATCGCGGTTCGCGTTTTGGATCGCGACGCTATTCGGATCACGAAAAACGGAAAGCCGGTGAGCGGTGACGACGAAGACGTCACCGTCGAGTAATCGGCCACGGCAGTGGCTTTCTCATCATGAGCACCAAAGTCGGCATGATCAGTCTCGGTTGCGCCAAGAATTTAGTGGATGCCGAGATCATGCTCGGAAGCGTGTTGAAACGCGGCATGGAAATCACGTCGTTGGCTGACGACGCGGACGTGCTGGTCGTAAACACGTGCGCGTTCGTCGATTCGGCAAAAGAAGAGTCGATCGATGCGATTTTGTCCGCGCATCAGGCGCGCGGCCTGAGCAAGCGGCCCGGTCAAAAATTGATTGTGAGCGGTTGCATGTCGCAACGGTTTGCGCGAGAATTACGCGAGGAAATGCCCGAAGTCGACGCCTTCATCGGGCTCGACGAAGTGAAAGAGCTTGGCGCAATCGTCGAGAGAGTGATGGCCGACGAAGATCTCGATCTTACATTCGCGGACAAGCGTCCGACTTACATCCCTGACTACGATACGCCGCGTTTTCGCCTAACTCCCTCGCATTCCGCGTATGTAAAGATCGCCGAGGGCTGCAATCACCCCTGTACTTTCTGCGTCATCCCGCAAATGCGGGGCAAGCATCGCAGCCGGACAATGGAATCGGTGTTAGCGGAGATCCGGGGGCTCGTCGCGGAAGGCGTGCGCGAATTTAATCTGATCAGTCAGGACACGACGTTTTACGGAATGGATTTGTGGGACGAAAAAGCCGGCCCGCGCCAGCCAGTCGATTCAGCGCGCGGTCCAACTCTGTCGCGCTTGCTCCGTGAAATCGAAAAGATCGATGGCGATTTCTGGGTGCGGCTTCTCTACACTCACCCCGCCCACTGGAGCGATGAGTTGATTGAAACCATCGCCGACTGCGAAAAAGTCGCGCGTTACATCGACATCCCGCTTCAGCATATCCACGAATCGATGCTGCAGCGCATGCGACGGGAGACTTCGCGCAAGCATATTGAGCATTTGATCGATAAACTGCGCGCTGGAATTCCAGGCGTAGCGTTGCGAACGACATTGATCGTGGGATTTCCCGGCGAGACCGACGAAGAATTTGAGTCGCTGTTGGAATTTATTCAACGCGTGCGATTCGAGAGGCTCGGCATTTTCAAATACTCGCGCGAAGACGGATCGCGCGCTGCGAAAATGGCCGGCCAAATTCCGGCAAAGCTCAAGAATTCGCGATACCGAAGCGCAATGTCGGTCCAACAACAGATCGCATATGATATGGCAGCGGAAAAAGTCGGGCGCGATCTGAAATTGCTGGTCGACCAGCCGTTGATCGCCCGGACCGAGGCAGACGCCCCAGATGTCGACACACGCGTAATTTTGTCGAAGCCGGAACCGGTCGGACGGTTCCTGACGAAGCGAATCACCGGCGCTCGCGGTTACGATTTGCTGGCTTAGTTCGCATAAGAATTTTCATTGCCCGACTAACTTTGGAAGTGACAAGATCATGCATGTAGGGCAAGGTCTTACCTTAACGTTAAATCAGACTGCCCGTGACTGATTCAGCCGAACCCCCAAAGAAAGAAACAGTACGGATCATGGTTTCGCCTTCGGCTGAGCGTCCGACATCATTATTACAACACGCGGGGCGCGAAACGGCCCGGATTCATCTGCCAACGCTAAGGCCTCCCCACCGCCCCTCTCGGATTCACCCTCGCCTCTCCGGGCAGCTGAAGCTGCAATGACGATCCAAACGCCCAAAGGCGAGATGACGAAAACGCAACCCGTAGTCGACTTGCCGGCTGTCGAAACTTCGCCGACCCGGATCACGGTCGCCCCGCCGCCGCAGCCGGCTCCGCAAATGCGGATCGACGACATACCAATACCGCTTTGCTGGGCGGTGCTAGCGATGTCAGCTGCGATTTTTATTTTGCAGATTTGGAATTATGTTTCGTGATGGCTACGGATAACTCGACGACAATTAAACTGGACGAATCAAACTTTGACCGCGAAATCAACAGCGAGAAACCGGTGCTAGTCGATTTTTGGGCGGAATGGTGCGGGCCATGCAAGCTGATCGCGCCGCTCTTGGACGAAATCGCCCGCGAAAAAGCGGACGCATTCAAGGTTGCCAAGGTTAACGTCGACGAAAATCAGAGCTTGTCCTTGAAATACAATATCCGGGCGATCCCCTCTCTGCTCTTCTTTAAGAATGGCCAGCTGCGCGACCAGGTTACTGGAATGACGAGCAAGAAAGACCTGATCAGCCGGCTGGAGGCGCTCCTCTAGGAAAAAGACTTAGTGGCTCCGCCACCGGGTCCGTCGGAATGAGATGTGCTGCCAGTATACTGGCACACAATGGTTAACGAGCCGTTGCTTCACCAAATGAAGATCCTGGTCGTCGATGATGACCTCAGGAGCGTCAATCTGCTTGAGCAACTCCTGCAAAGACACGGCTACACGCGCGTCATGAGCGTCACCGATTCAAGGTCGGCCGTTGAGACGTGTCTAGCGTTCGATCCCGATCTCCTTCTTCTTGATCTGATAATGCCGGAAGTGGACGGCTTTGCGATTTTGGAGGCGCTTCGCGCCGATGCCGCGGAAGATTTCCTCCCAATCGTCGTGTTAACCGGCGACACGGCGGAAGAATCAAAATCGCGCGCACTTGAGGCCGGCGCGACAGATTTCCTGGTGAAGCCAGTGAGCCAAACCGAAGCGCTGCTGCGCATTCGCAATCTTCTGGAGATGCGCCGTCTATATGTCGCTCTGGAGAATCAACGGGCCGCGCTGGAGGAAGCCGTTCTGGAGCGCACGGCAGAGCTTCGCGAAACGATTTCCGAACTCGAGTCTGCCAACCAGTAATGTACGTTCGCTGAATATTTGAGTCGTTTCAGCATGTCCAATGTCCAAATTGGATTTCGCGTGAAAGCGTAATTGCAAGGCGATTACAATTCGGATGCAGGGATAACGCACCCCCGTGGCGCTGCGCGCTGAGCGCGCCGTGCTCCGATAAAATTTGCGCGCGCGTGCTGCTCAGGCCGAGAGTGCAAATTCAGGTGGGGCAACCGGCTCGGTGTTAACAGCGCTCGCGCTGATGTCTTGACGTGCCTCGAAAAGCTTCCATCGGAGCAGTCGAGCACCAGGCCGGCCACCAGAAGTGATGGAAACACCGTGATCTGACCGACCTCATTAGAGAGAGGCGCTGTGGATCTGGCACCAGATTCGGATGGCCTCTAACAAAAGCTCGTTAGGGGTTAAAGTTCTATGAACGATTGTTTGCGTCTGAAGTGAGATTACCAACCTCAATGGCGCCGCTTTTCGCCGAACTTGCAAAAACCCTGCTGGCCCACGGAATAATTTGCCTCTCGGCCTGTCCGATCGCAACGCGCTCTGTTGGAGGAAATGATTTGCACCATCACAGTCAGCGTGTTCTCGATTCCCGAAAATTAGCGAGCCCGACGAGTTGGAGGTGACCGCAACAAACAAAACTGTGTATACCACCAGTCCGAACCTAAAGACCCACTTAGATATTAAACGGTCATTCCTTCTCGCGAATTTATTCTCGGCCATGCGATTATTCAATAGCATGGCCGGTGCACAGCTCGCGCCAGAGGAATACGCATTTTCGGTTGCGGAGAATACCGAGTTGGCTCTGCCGTTAGGGCGGCATTCGCATTTCAGCTCACTGCAATTCGCTGCACGCGTGCTGCTCAGGCCGAGAGTGCAAAATCAGGTAGGGCAACCGGCTCGTTGTTAACGGCGCGCGCAACTGTCTCGACCACATCGTCGGGATCGTTGCTATCGTCTGCCGCGAGAAAGCTAACTACTCTTATGTCGTTTGAACACCGGGCGATTCGCTCTCGCGACCGTGCAAAGTATCGTCAAGTGTGGCGAGCAAGCGCTCAGTGTTATAGGGCTTAGTCAGAAAATTTTTCACACCGAGGGACTGAAGCTCGACCACGCCTGCCTGCTCGCCTTGCCCGGTGGAAGCGACAATCGAAAGATCGGGGCGCATCTTTTTAAGCGAGCGCACCAACGCGATTCCATCCATGTAGGGCATTGAGAGGTCTGTCAGGACAAGGCTGATTGCCTGCATTCGTTGCGCGAAAATTGCGAGCGCTTCCGGGCCGTCGCTGGCCGAGACAACATCGTATCTGTGCTTCTCAAGAATCATTTTTGTGACGCCGAGAATGTTCGGCTCATCGTCGACCACGAGGATTAATTGGCCATGGCCATTTCCCTGAATGGGCACGAGAGAAGTTTTTGATTGTTGCAGATCTTCTCGAATCACAGCTGCCGGCAGGAACACTTTGAATGTCGTTCCTTTACTCGGTTCGCTATAAACAGAGATAAATCCGCCGTGGCTTTTCACAATCCCGAGCGTCGTGGACAAACCGAGGCCGGTGCCTTTGCCCACTTCTTTGGTCGTAAAAAACGGATCGAATATTTTATCGAGCATCGCCCGGGGCATTCCACGGCCCGTGTCTGTAACACGTAACATGATGTGATGACCCGGTTTGGCGCCTGGCATCATGGACGCATAATTCTCATCTACATTGAAGTTCTCGGCCGCGAGTGTGAGCGTGCCGCCATTAAGCATCGCATCGCGCGCATTAACAGAAAGATTGAGCAGCACCTGATGCAACTGCGTCGGATCGCCTTCGATTGACCAAAGGTCGTTCGGATAGCGGCTGAGGATCTCGATTGCTTTCGGAAACGTCTTTCGCGCGATATCGACCATCTCCTCGATGAGATGGTTAGGCTTGATCACGACACGTTCGCCTTCGATCCCCCGCGCGAAAGTAAGCACGTGTTTTACGACATTCGCACCGCGCCTGGCGCTTTCCTCGATCATGGAAATCAGGGGCGGTATATCCTCCCGCATCGGATTGCCTTTCAGCACTTCGGTGCACATTAGAATCGGAGTGAGAATGTTGTTTAGGTCGTGCGCGACTCCGCTGGCAAGGGTGCCGATACTTTCGAGGCGTTGGGCACGCAGCAGATGTGTTTCGAGTTTCCTTTGCTCGGTCACGTCTGTGTTTATGATCAGAATGGATTTGGGCGCCGCCAACTCGTCCCGGACAAGGGTCCACCGACTGCGAACCGTTGTAGTACCACCGTCTTTGCAATTGTGCTTACACTCCCCTGTCCATTTTCCTTTCTCGATAACGTCGGCTCGTGCGGCAGCGGTGGCGGCAGGTTCATCTTGATAAAGAAAGGTGGACGCCTTCCTGCCTTGAACTTCAGCGGCGGTCCAACCGTACAAGTCTTCCGCACCGTGATTCCAAAACTCGACGCGATCTTCCATATCGCGAACCATGATTGCGTCGTGCGCAAGATCTAACAGTCTTGCCTGTTGGCGCAGGCGATCTTCCGCCCGTTTTCGTTCGGTGATGTCTCGGATCGCTGCCGTCACCAGGATGCCGTCGGCACTTTCCAATGGGCTCAGCATGATCTCGATTGGAAAATCGCTTCCATTCTTGCGCCGCCCGGTGAGCTCGATCCCCGTGCCGATCTGCTGCGCCAGTGCGTCTTCCGCGGACCGAAGATCGTCCGCGACCAGCCGTTCCGCGAAGCCCTCCGGAATGATGTTCTTTACTTTCTGCCCTACGAGTTCATCGCGGCGGTATCCGAACTGTTTCTCTGCCTGAAGATTCAGAAGGACGATTTGTCCACCCTGGTTCACCACCACCATCGCATCGGGAGCTGCCTCCAGTAGCCCGCGGTACCTGCCCTCCATCTGCGCCAGATGCTTTTCCGCCCGCTTTCGTTCCGTAATGTCGTTGATCAGCACCAATTTCGCGCGATGTCGAAGCCACGTGAGCTCGTGAGATGTGATTTCGACGTCAATCAGCGTGCCGTCTTTCTTGCGGTGTCGCCATTGAATCGAATCATTCACGTCATCTGTTTTTTCAGAGAGGTCATCCATCAAGGCCGGGATATCTTCAGGAGGTCGAATGTCCTTGAGGGTCATCCCCAGAAATTCGTCTTGCGAATATCCGTAGTGTCCGACAGCAGTTGAGTTCACGGCCAGAAACGAAAGCGTTTCAAGATCGTAAATCCACATCGGGTTGGGATTGCTCTCGAACAAACTGCGATATCTTTCTTCACTTTCGCGCAGCTCACGCTCGGCTGTCTTGCGTTCGCCCATTCCCGAATTCAGAAAAAACACTCCGAGGGAGATAATTGCAAAACAGACGAATACTCCGAGCGGCAACATTAGAAACACCGCTTGCGAAGCCAGGCCAGACTGGGTTTGGCTTTCGCGCAACCGAGCGTCTTCGTCAGTTTCAATTGCTTGAATTAATCCGCGACTTTGTTCCAGCAGTGCAACGCCGGTCCCAGTGGCGATCATTTCTTGTGCGGCGGGAAGGCCGCGCTTCCTCCGGATCTCGGTAGTTTGCTTCGCCCAGTTGAGGCGCTTCGAGACGAGGGCCCCAAGTTGCCGAAGGACGGGCTGTTGGCTGGAATTGTCGATCTCAAGCCTCTGCAACTTCCGGAAGTGATCTCGAATTTCAGATTCCTTCGCGTTCCATTGGTCCAGCAGATATTCGTTAGCGGTAATGATGTAGCTGCGCTGCTCGTGCTCCAGTTCCAACAAGCCGGCTTCGGTTTCGTTGAGCACCCTCCGAATTTCCTGCGCGTGACCCACCTGCATCGCCGCTTGGTGCATTTTCACCGTGAAATTGTAGGTGAGTCCGGCCGCCAGGATCATTAATGTAAAACCGCTCGCAAATCCCGCGGTAGTCAATCCATCCAATGACCATGTCAGGTGTGCGTTGCTTCGGAGCAGCGCCAATAACCCGATGCCCAACAACAAGAAGGCGATTGCTCCAACGATGCCGGTAGGAGTCACGCCCATATAATTCCAATTGGGACCAAATAGCATCTCGAGGAGGAATCCGATTAATGGGACCGCTCCAGCCGCCGTCAGGGTTCCGCCCAAACCTCCGACGAGCCGTAGCCGTGATCGCTTTTGCATCTGCCGAGACGCGGCGAACAAAGCAACTCCTACCAAGAGAAAGCATGCCACTGTAATCGGCGCCATCCGTCCCGGATGCGGATTTTCCAGGTCTGCCCGGACGTCCCCAATCAACCACTGCTCAATCCCAAAGTCCCAATTGAGAAGATATTCTCCAATCGTCAGCGCGCTCAGGATGATCACCGTTGTCGCGATAGCCGCCGCGCAGATACGGATCGGCATTGTCAGCCTCTTTCGTGATAAGAGCAATAAGGCCGCGCCGCAAAGTAAGATGGCCGTCGCCATGTTCGGCTTTACTGGGTCGGACCTGGGAATAATTCTCTTGAGCGCTTCGACATGAAACGCCCATCCGACAAGCGCCAGACCGCCGAGCAGAACAACGCTGCTGCTCGCGAACCGTGCGAAGGTTCGATAAAATCGCAGGCTGGTCGATTCTGAGGATGTCATACCGGAACCGCCGTGGCCCCTAGTGTCGATTCTGTCTCGTTTCCCACGGTTGAGTTACAATGGAATGTGAAGTTTTAGGGATTCGATTTCAGAAGCTGCTGCTTCCAGTGCTTTCACCCGATCGACGAGGGTCTCCTGCAATGTCATCACGCGTAACCCGACCAGAATGCGAGCGTGCAATTCGTCGGCATGGAATGGCTTCACCAAATAGTCGTCAGCGCCGGCGCGAAATCCTTCGATGATGTTGTCTTTACCACCGCGCGCCGTCAGCAGAACGATGTGCACTGGCCTGCCAGCTTCTCGAACGCGCCAGCAGACTTCCAGACCATCCATTCCGGGCATCATCCAGTCGAGAATCGCCAAGACTGGACCTTGCTCGGAACGGATTGCAGCCATCGCTTCGTGTCCATCTCGCGTGAGGACGGTGCGAAAACCCCATTTGCTAACCGCTGTGCAGATTACCTCGCGCGAGACCGAGTCGTCATCAGCGATAATTATCGGGATAGTTTTAGGAGAGAACGCTTGGCCTGCCGGATCTATCACTTTGTCAGCCGAAACCCAAGGCGGCGTGAAGTGGATCCAACCGGGATCGGCTTTGAACGAGACGGTCTCCATGAATCAGGGTTTACCGACGGGGACGGCAAGAGTTTGATCTTTGTCGTTTGCACAAGCGGGTTGGGCATGACCGGGCAAGACTTCGATTGCTTGCTGTTGGCCAATCTCCTTATCAAGAGAGCTCTGGAGATTTGAGGTAGAAAGTGGCCGCTCGTTGCCCTTGAACAGCAAAATCAGCGTTTTAACCGCGAGCTCAATCGGGAGGAACGGTTTCGCGATAAAATCATTCCCACCGCTTAGGACCGATCGTGCCCGGCGCTCGAAATCAGAATGCGCCGTCACAAACACCACTGGCGTGGCGCAGTTCGTAGCCATCTTCCGGATCTGGGAACACAGCTCCAGCCCACTTTGTCCCGGCATTTCGACATCCAAAAAGATGAGGTCGAAATGCGTCTTTTCCAATATGCGCTGCGCTACAATTGGATCGTCCACGCTCACAGGCCGAATGTTGGCTCTTTCGATCGCGGAACAGATAGCTTCCCGCGAAATGATTTCGTCATCTACGACCAGAATCTGGGGTGAAACGGGCACGTCCTTTGTCGACTTGGTATCGTGGTCGAAGGTGGCACCTAATAAGTCGATTGCTTGCCCGATCGTTCTATTGACCGACGGCGTAAAGCTCGCTGGCTTTTCGGAGAGTCGAATGAAAAGGGATCCCAGAGCATCAGCCAATTGCGCGATCTCACGAAAGCCGGCGATCCCGGCTGCGCCGGCCAGCGATCGAGACAAGCGGCGCATCTTGCCGAGTTCAGCCAACCGGACGTCTTCGCCTTGATTGTTCACCAAAGCGTGATGACTGAGGCGCATTCCTCCGAGGTTTTGGCGCGCGCCGGCGAGGAAATCGGAGATCAATTTTGCCTGGTACTGCAATTCAAAGTGCGCTGTTGTTTCAAAGTCGGGCGGGACCTCGCCACTTCTCGCGTTGGGGCTGGCCCCAAGTAATTCCCGCACGATCTCCACCATTTGCCGCGGGGTGTAATCACTTTTTCTGAGGCACTGGGTTGCGCCTGCTTCGGCGGCAGCCCGCACCACCTCGGGCAAATAAAAGTTCGTGAAAACGATGACCGGTAATGCCCGGGCGTCGAACTGCGAACGAATGGTTTTGAGAATCTCCGCTCCATTCATTCCCGGGAGCGAGAAATCGAGAATCATCAGGTCAACCGGTTCTTTGGCGATGCTCTGCAAAGCCTCCTCGCCACTCCTGGCAACCGCGACCTTGAATCGTTCGCCCTGAAGTGTGTCTCGGTAAATGTTCGCGACCACCTCGTCGTCGTCCACGATAAGGATCTTTTTGGGTTTGGTCGGGGTGTAAGTTCTTTTCATTAGATTACGAATTGGAGTTTGGGACCGTTTGGAGAAATTCGTCGAAGGCACCCTGCACGCGTGGAAATTGGCGGCGGACATTGTCGAATAATGCGTTTGCGAGGGAGAGATCGCCTTCGTTACCGAGACGTTCCAACTCGCGAAGAGGTTGCGTGAATGCCTGCACACCGCAGGAAATGCTGGACCCAACCAACTTGTGGGCCAGACGCGCGACTTCGCCGCCTGAATTGATCTGAATGGCTACGTTGAGCTCATCCAACATGGGAGCGGCTTGAGTCAAATAAATGTGGATCAGCCGCCGCATTCGATCCGGCTCGTTGTCGGTGACGTCACGCAACTGATCGATGTCTACTAACGCCTCGTCGGACGCAGAACTCGGGAAAGTCAGGGTTGGTGAATTGCTTTCATCTTTATCGACCGCCACCTTTGCACCTTCAACGGCGCGAAGAAGATCTTCTTTCCGCAAAGGCTTGGAAACGTAATCGTCCATGCCCGCCGCCAGGCAGCGCTCCCGGTCACCAGCCATCGCATGCGCTGTCATCGCCACGATCGGCGTGTGACTTTCAGTCCCTTCTTCCAACTCGCGAATGCGCTGTGTCGCTTCCAATCCGTCCATTTCCGGCATCTGCACATCCATCAAAATCAAATCGAAGGATCCGTCGCTAAAAGCTTCCACTGCTGCGCGGCCGGTGGCGGCGTGCACGAGCACATGTCCTCGCTTTTCCAGGATGCCGGTCGCGACCGCAAGATTCACGAGATTGTCTTCCGCAACGAGAATGCGCAGACCTGATCGGGGAAGATCAGTTCTGACAGAGCCGGTACCGACATCGCGAGAGTTCCAGGCTTCCGCGGTTGGGCCGACCGCAATCAAAATTGCGTCGAGCAGTTCCGATTGCGCCACCGGCTTCGTCAACAAACCGGCGATGCCCAGGGCAGCGCAACGCGCGGTACTGCCAGCCGGCATCGCGGAAGAAAGCATCATCACAGTCGCGTCTGCCAGTTCCGGTTGCTCTTTAATCTTTTCCGCCAGAGCAAAGCCGTCCATTTCCGGCATGATCGCGTCGAGCAGCACGAGCTGATAGGCCGAATCGGACTTGGCTGCGCGCAACATCTCGTCCAGACCCGCCTGACCCGATTCGACGAGAGTCGGACTCATCCGCCAGTTCACCAGCATCTCGCGCAGGATGCTGCGATTTACCGCATTGTCGTCCACCACCAACGCGCGCAGGCCCGCCAAGTCGCCCGGGTCCGCGTGCTTTACGGTAGGCGCGGGCGTGTCGCGCACGCCAAGACGGGCCGTAAAATGGAAGGTGGTTCCTTCGCCCACTTTGCTTTCAATCCAGATCTTGCCGTGCATTTTGTGAATGAGGTGAGAGGCGATCGAAAGCCCCAGACCGGTGCCGCCATGAGTTCGCGTCGTAGAACCGTCCGCCTGCGCGAACGCTGCGAAAATCGCGTCTTGTTTGTCAGCTGGAATGCCGATGCCGGTATCGGTGATGGAAAAATGCAGCTGCCCCTCACCGTTGGGTGCCACCTTCACGACGACCGCCCCACGCTCGGTGAACTTGATCGCGTTAGCGGTGAGGTTGATCAGGATCTGGCGCAGCCGCATCGGATCGCCCACTAAATGATCGGGAACACTTGCCGGAATATCTGCAACGAGCTCCAAACCTTTTTGATCCGCGCGGACGCCGAGCGGCTTGAGCATCCCGCCAATGCAATCGCGCAGGCTAAAGCCGATCGACTCGAGCTCGAGTTTACCGGCTTCGATTTTCGAGAAATCGAGAATGTCGTTGATCAAACTAAGCAATGAGTGCGCGGAGCTTTTCACCATGCCGAGATATTCGCGCTGCTCGCGGTTCAATTTCGTTTCGAGCGCAAGATCGGTCATGCCGATGATCCCGTTCATCGGAGTGCGGATCTCGTGGCTCATGTTCGCGAGGAACTCGCTCTTCGAGCGATTAGCGGCATCGGCGGATTCCTTGGCCTGGCGCAGCTCAGTCTCCGCCTTTTTGCGCTCGGTAATATCCTCGAACACGACCACGGCGCCGTTAATCTCCTCGGCACTGCCGCTAATCGGCGAAACGATAAACTCGACCGGAAACGGCGTATTGTCAGCGCGCCAGAATGTTTCCTCGGCAGCGTGGCGAACCTTACCGTCTTGCAAAGTCGCGTAAATGGGACACTCCTCGACCGGATATACACGGCCGTCAGCGCGAGAGTGGTGCATGGTCGCGTGCGCCGGTCGCCCGATTAGCTCACTTGCTTCGCGACCAAGCAGCCTCGCGCCGGCGGGATTTTCAAAAATGATGTGACCGGTCTTGTCGATTCCGTGGACTCCGCGGCCGATGCTGTTCAGAATAGCTTCCTGCGATTGTTGGAGTCGCTGTCGTTCTGTTTCAGCCCGCTTGCGCTCGGTGATCTCCTGAACGCTGCCTTCGTAATAAAGGGCACGCCCCCCGGCATCGCGAACGATTCGTGAATGCTCAGACACCCAGATCTTGGCGCCGTCTTTACGATAAACTTCGTACTCGAAACCGGTTACAAAGCCGTTTTCCTCCAGTGCTTGTTTGAATTTATCGCGCAGGGCCGGGTCGACATAGCCCTGCCGCTCAATATCGTTGCGCGCGCGGATTAATTCCTCAGGTGAATCAAAGCCGAGCATTCGAGCCATCGCGGGATTGGCAGAAATGAAGTGACCAGCGGGCGTGTTTTGGAAAATGCCGTCATTCGAATTCTCAAAAATCGAGCGGTATTTCTCCTCCGCCTCACGGCGGGCCTTCTCGGACTGCTTGCGCTCAATCGCCATGGCGATCTGATCCGCCACGGAGGAGAGGAACTCCAAGTCGCGCTCGCTATAAGCGTTTTCCTTTTCGTAATGCTGCACTGCCAGGACGCCGATGGTGCGGGTGGGAGTCCGCAAGGGTACACCCAGCCAGGAAGCAGAAGCGGACCCGCTCTTTGCGATCGCGCCTTGTTCGAACAGCTGCGCCTCGAATTCTTTTGTCAGCAGCAGCGGTTGGCCCGTCCGCAACACGTAGCTGGTTCTAGTGTGGCCTTTGTCAACTGGTTGCGGCGACGGGACGGGATCAAGCTTGTCGACCCAGAACTCGAAATGCACTAGGTCGGTGGTCGTATCATGAAGGGCGACGAAACAATTCTCCGCGTAAATAAGCTTGCCGATCGACCGGCGAGCGAGTTCGAGCAGCTGATCAAGATTGGTTGTCGTGAGGGCGCCCTGGACTATTTCAGAGATAACCTGGCGTTCCGCTTCCGCCCGCTTTCGCTCCGTAATCTCCGCGAGCAGGTCGGCTTTATTTTTTTGGAGTTGTTCCGCCATGCTGTTCAATGCGGTGGCAATGGCGCCGAATTCATCACGGCTGGAGCGTCGCATTCGCGCGCCCAAATCGCCTTGCGCCAGCCGTCCGGCGAAGACCATGCACTCGTTGGCTCCGCCCGCGATGCTGCGCGATATCAGAAAGGCCAGAAGCATTCCCAGCAAAATAGAGATGGCGACGGTGACGAGAACAATTCGCTCATTTGTCCTGCCCGACTGCAACACCTGGTTTCGACTCGCGTCGGCTCGCTGGAACGCCCAAGTGCGAAGTTGGCCGAGTAGTGGTTCGACGCCATGGACGGCGGTGCGGTAGGTTTCTGTCTCGGTCGTGATTTGCTCGTCAAGTTGGACGTATTGTTCAAACAATGCCTGATAATCAGAAACCAGCTTGCGCAGCGCGTCCTTTAAGGCGGGCTGAAGGTTGCTCTCGGCGATGTGCCGCTGGAATTGCGTTACGCTTTCTTTAATCGCTAGAGCGTCTAGCTCCCGATCACGAAGGAGGAAATCCTTCTCCTTGCGTCGCAGCGTGAGCAAATCAACGAGAAGATCTTCCGCCCGTTGCTGCGTCAAAATCACCTCAACCTCACGGATTTTGTTTCGGAACTGACCTTCCACGCCGACTTCAAAAAAGCCGCGCCGCTTGATCAATTCGATCGTGACGAGGAATTTCTTCTCAAATTGGTCCATAGCTTCGTCGATGGCCCGCGTCTGGTGGATGACGCTCTCGTCGGCTACCAAATGTCGAATGGCGTCCATGTTTTGGTGAATCTCAGCGACTTCCACCTTCAACAAGGTTGCGTAACGCGCCTTCGCCTCGTCGAAGCCGATCCTTCGAAATTGCAGCAGAAAATCTTTTTCGTTTTGCCGCGTCAGGTTCATGGCCCGCTCGCCGTTGCGGCTGAGATCTGCAATTCGCGTCTCCGTATCCAAAAGCCGTTGCGTGGCGGCACCGTCACGTTTTTCACTGAAGAGAGAGGTCGTTCCCACAATAACGGTCGAAGAGAGCACGATCATGAAGCCAAGAGTCAGCTTGGCCCGCAAGTTCAGCTTGTTGAGCCCGTCAATAATATGGCGCGGCGCTGTTTTCATCGTTGGTTCTGTCTGTGCAGACCACAGTCAGTCATGGTTTTAGTCCAAGTAAGGTACAAATCTGCATTCGCTAATGATCCCGGTAGCATTGGGAGAAAGCGCAAACTCAATAAACGCGTCCATGATCCCGGACGGCAATGTCTGCGTGACAAGCATGAGAGGCCGTTGGATGGGGAAGCGGCCGTTGCGGATGTTGCGGTTGGTGGCAGTAATGCCATGCATGTCAAGCGACTTGACAGGCACACCCTGCCCAATTCTGATGTTAGCTTCGCCGATTGACATATAGACAATCGCGTTGGGATTTTCAACGATGGCTTTGATGCCTTCCAGATTTTCGGCTGCGCTTCCCGAGACTTTGAAGTCATCGCTTTTTATTTTTAGAAACTGGGTAAACAATTCCCTCACCGCCTGGCCTTCAGCACGATTAATAGCCGCGATCGGCGCGTCGTTGCCGCCGGCTTCTTTCCAGTTCGTGATCTGGCCCGTGTAGATGCCGACAACCTGTTCGGAGGAAAGGGACGTTACGGGATTATCCTTATGTACGATAAGACACACGCCGTCACGCGCGATGGGGAAACCGATGAGGTCGCGCTCATCGTCGTTTAATGGGCGAGCTACCATTCCTATATTGCACGACCCTTCGCGCACATCGTGAATGCCGCGCGAACTGCCCCCAATTTCCACTTCGATGATGACTTCGGGATGCAATGCCCGAAATCGTTTGCCGAGTGCCTCAACAAGTGGTGCCATGGTGCTGGAGCCAGTGAAGCGAATTTTTCCCTGAAGTTTTTCAGGAGAGGTTCGTTCTCCTTTCTTTTTTGCGTTCTCATCGAAACACCCGCCGACGATGAGCGTCGTGCTCAAAACCGCAATGAGTGTGCAAGCCGTGCTTGTTCTGGCTGTCAGGGTTTCTCTAAAGAGAAGCATAATTTTTATCTGGGTCGGTTCTGCATCTGGCGTCTACTGCGCTCCACTTATCTTCGAAATTTTCTGTGACCTCACTCTGCATTCCATTTCTTCACTTCCGCACCACCGCAAATCGCTGTGAAACGAATCATCAGGGCCCAGTTTCCTGAGGAGTGCAGTCCCGCCGGAGATTTCTCTCTACATATGTGAGCGAGCCACCCCTGTGCCGCTGACACGTGGGGAAACCCGCAATCGGGGGTGTGGAAACTACGGACTAGCGGCATGTCGCACCGCAAAGCGCGTGGTTTCCGTCTCTCAACCGATAGATCGCGCATTACGAGTGCCGATTCACCGCCCCACGCGGCAGAAAAGCACCGGCTTCAGTAATACTCCCGGGCGAAATGCCGTACTAGCCTTGCATTCGCGTCGTTTGCTGCGCGTCAAAAATTGTTTTCTCGCCTTGTTGGCGGGAGCCGGGAAATCGGACAATGAATCGTAAGCGAGAATTATCCCGAGGCCTCCGAAGTCGCGTTCGCGTCTGCAGCTGGAGCGAATACCTGAAGCGCGCTCTGAAGTTGATCAAAATTGATTGGCTTCACCAAATGCGCAAGAAAACCTGCTTGTTTTGTCTTAGCGCGATCTTCTGGCATACCGTAACCGCTCAGAGCGATGCCTCGGAGGCCATATCGCTTAGCCAATTGGCGCATTAGATCGATCCCATTTCCGTCCGGAAGCCCTAGGTCGCTGATGACCAGATCAAAGGAATTAGTCGCGGCCACGGCAAGCGCGCGCTCCACGTTTTCGGCGGTGAACACGTCATGGCCGTAATGACGAAGGAGCCGCACCAGCACCATCATGGTTGGCTCATGATCCTCGATGACGAGCAGGCGCAGACGAGGTGGGGCCGTCCGAGACCCAGGTTCCGGTTCTGTGACTGCCGCGTTGGAAAACGGCAAGACGGCGGCGAGTTCAATGGTAAATATTGCGCCGAGTCCTGGACCGGCGCTCTCGGCACGGATCCTCCCCCCGTGCGCTTCGATGATCGCTTTCGAAATAGCCAAACCAAGCCCCAGGCCTCCGGCGGCTTGCGCTTCACGTGTTTCTCCCTGTACGAAAGCGCGAAAAATAACAGGCAGTGCTTGCGACGTGATTCCTGCGCCCGTGTCGTTCACAGCGAGAACAAATTCGCCTGGTGCCGGATTGAAGGTACGGACCGTAATCCGTCCTCCCGCCACGCTGAACTTGATCGCATTCTTTACCAGATTCCAAAAGACCTGATGGAGTCGCGTCGCGTCGCCCCGGACGTGGTGTTCGCTCGCCGTTAAATCAAAGTCCAATTGAACGGACTTCTGTCTTGCGTCGTTTTCCACAATTTCCCGGGTGTGGGCGAGCAAGGAATGAACATCAATTGCGTCCGCTCCGACCAGCTGAAGCGTACCGCGAGCGATCTTGGTCAAATCGAGCAAGTCATCGATCAGTCGAGCTTCGAGCTGAACGTTGCGCCGAATCATACTGAGTTGCTCGCGAAGCTCCGGCTCGATGGACTCTTCTCGCTCCAAGGCCGTCGCGCACATGAGGACAGGGGTTAATGGCGTTCGCAATTCATGGGAGAGAATGGCCAGAAAGTCGTCTTTGGCGCAGTTGGCGCGTTCCGCTTCGTCTCTCGCGTGGCGAGCCTCTGCGTGCGCCAACAATGACTCGTTGACCATCCGGTCCCGCTCCGCGCCTTCGGTCTGCAATCTGATGTTAAGCTCTTCGAGCTCGCAAACCTTGCCGGCCAGTTTGTCGGTAACAACGCGCAGATGCTTGCGGGCCGACTCCCGCGCCGAAACAGAGCGGCTCGCACGCCTTCGCATGGCAAGCGCCTTATTAACGATTTGAATGACTTCTTCCGGCTTGACCGGCTTGACGATGACATGGTGGACGCCGCATGCCTTGGCCAGCTTCCGTGATTCCTCTTCGATGTAGCCCGCCGTAAAAAAAACCACCGGTGTGTGCGCGATCTTGCGATCACGTCGCAATTTGCGCACGAATTCGTAGCCGTGCATTTTTGGCACCAGAATGTCGGCAATGATCAGGTCGGGTTTCTCTTTGCGGACCTTTTTGAGCCCTTTCACGGCGCTGTCCGCCTCAAGCACACGGTGGCCATGATTTGTCAGCATCCCTAAGAGGAGCCGACGATTGGCGGGACGATCATCGAGGATAAGAATCGTCTTTGTTTTTACATTGACGCGGGAATGTTTGGGTGCCCCTAACGATGTCTCTTCCTGTCGGAAAAGTTTCGTTTGGGGAGAATGCCGCGGCCACTCGTAGGAAGATTTTTTCATGCGCGATATCCCAAGCATTGAGTATGCAGCGTGCCGTTGCGGGAACTACGGATTTGTGGACCGCAGATCTACCGGCGTATTTAGCTTGTATCCGTGTGGTACGCTCGGCCTAGCCCAATTGATCATTGGGCCACGCCTAAGCTGCACTAAAGCTGAAGCCTAGAAGCTGAACGAGAAACCGCCGCTCGCCCCATTACTGTCGTAATTGCTCCGCCCGAGAATCCCATCGTAGTAAACGTAGACCGCGAAGGCCCGACTCAGTTGCGCGCTGACGCCCGCCCTGATCTGTGCGGCGTCGTGGCCGACAGTCGGTCCGAATGCCGTCAAGACACCTCCGCCTCCGGAAGCCAGGCGCGCATCGATCGGATAAGCTTGATCGTAATATTCGTGTAGCCACGCCGCGCGCGCCTCGGGCCGGAAAATCATCGAGCCAGCTCTGATGTCGTAACTGGCCCTTAGCCCTACCGTGCTGCGAAGCGAGTCCTCGCTCTGATCTTGTATCTGCAAGGGGACCAGCGAACCGTTTTCGGTGTATCGATCGATGTTGACGTTGGTATATTGGATGGACGCGGTCGGACCTATATTAAAGCAACCAATTTTCCAATCGTGTCCGATGGCGCCGAGGGCGTTGACTTCACTACCATCGGTCTTGCCCCGTGCATCACCCATGAGGGCGGTGCGCCGTATGTCATAACTATTCCAACCGCCACCGCCGGCAACATCGACATAGAACCCATTGCAGAAATAGGTGGCAAATGCACCTACGTTTCCTCCCTCCATCGTTAAGCGTCCGTTCCCAAACAATGTGGCATCGCCGGTCTCGTATCCGCCGTAAATGCCGACAGCAAAATTGTGCGACAATCGGTAATCGGCACCAAGAATCACTGCACCGTTTGTGATCTTATAGCCGAGGGCATTGTCATCCTCGTCACCGACCTTCACATATTCACCTGAACCGGTAACAAAAACTCCCCAGCGATTCTCGGGCGCGGGAACAAAAGCCGGCGTTGGATTCTTATCCAGGAGAGTAGTTTTACCATCGAAATCCTTGCTATAGCCCTGGCTGATCACCTGAGGCGTATAGCCAGCCGCGCAAAAACCGCTTGATCCCGCACGAATGTCATCCATGCGCTGGATCAAGTTGACACCTTGCATGGTGTCGAGCGCAAACTTTATCTCGTAAATTGAAGCTAGCTCTTCCGGAGCGATCAAGCGCGCCGTCTTAATTGGGATAGCCGGGGCCTGGATATTATTGGTGTCCAGTGTGACGGCTCCATTAATCGCCAAGGCTCTTCCATCGAGACTGGCCCCGGTAGTTAAGGTAATGCTGGTTAAGGCAACGATACTTCCGACGAACCTGCTGCCGATGCCGATAGTGGCAGAACTACCTACCTGCCAGAATATGTTCGGATCCGGACCGCCAAGCAACGTGACCAAGGAGTTAGAGGCTGTGGTCAGGGTGGAGCCGATCAAGAAATGGAAGGGGGCATTGGGAGTCCCTGTGTTGTTGAGCGTAAGCGTTCCGGTCAATTGAGCGGACGAATTAAAACGATAGACCCCGGGCGTAAGCGTCAAACTACCTAAATTTATTCCCGTTAAGTTGGCCGTCGGCGTCTCGCCAGCGAGCTTCGTGTAAGCCGTAAGAGCATCGGCATGAGCTTGATTGGCCAGTGCGTCACTGATGTGAATGGCCCCGTTGAGTACTACTCCGGGTGGGAACCCAGTGACGGAGCTCCCGGGACTCAGCCCCAGATCCCCGGTAATGATCGTCGCGCCAGTATTAGTGACCGTTGATGCGCCTAAAATGGCAAAGGTGTCCGCCGCACCGAGTGGAACGGTTTGGGCCACCGTCGACCAGCAGGTAGCGATTAGTCCGAGAACGGTTAATGCCGCTGCGCGCGCCGCGGCCGATCCGCGGACATAATTTTTATGTGTCGAACTGTTTTGCATACGTCAGATGTGAGCAGCGAGGGTGCTACACCCGGGCGCGGTGAGTTCGTGTTTTCGCCGGGAAAAACTACTGAAGCTTTGGATCAGCTGGAGATAGCGCTCAGATCAACTTCGAAAGCTTTCGCGAGTCGAAGCTCATTGTTGTTGCAACCGGGAAGCCAGTCGAAACTTCTGATGAGCAAGCTACACAGACTAGCTGCCTCGACGACTCAGATTTACGAGAAACTTTTGCGTTCGCCGGCGTTCCGTGAACCCGACAAGGGCGAGAGCCAGAACGCCCGGAAACCAAGTGCTAGGTTCAGGGACAACAGGAGCAGTGATTGTGTTGGTATCCAGCGTGACGGCTCCATTGATCGCAATGGCTCGCCCGTTGATAGTCGCCCCGCTGTTAACGGTGATACTTTGATCTGCGAGAATACTTCCGTAAAACACGCTGTTGACGCCAATCGTGGCTGAGGTGCCGACCTGCCAGAAGATGTTAGCCGAACTGCCATTCAGCAACGTGATCATAGAAGAGGGATCGGTCGTCAGGGTCGTGCCGATTTGGAAATGGAAGGCAGCGTTTGGGTCTCCTCCCGTGTCCAGCGTAAGCGTTCCGGTCAACTGAGCGGTAGTACCGAAATGATAGACACCGGGCGTGAGTATCATGCCGCCCAGGTTCATTCCTGATAAGTCGGTCGTCGGGGTCTCGCCGGCTAGTTGCGCATAGGCGGTGGCAGCATCGGCATGAGCTTGCATGGCGAGAGCGTCATTCATATGAATGGACCCGTTGAGCACGACTCCGGGCCCGAATCCAGTAACGGCAGTTCCGGGACTTACCCCCAGATCCCCGGTAACTACGGTCGCGCCAGTATTAGTGACCGTTGAGCCGCCTAAAACGGCAAAGGTATCCGCCGCACCCAACGAAACGACTGAGGCCGCCGCGGACCAGGACGTCGCGAGCAGCCAGAAAACGATCAATCCCGCTGCGCACCTTGCGATGGACCTGCGGGCATGTTTTTTTTGCGCTGAAGTATTTTGCATTCGCATACGCCAGACTTAGCAGCGCTGATGCTACACACGGGCGCGGCGAATACGTGTTTTTCGTTGTCGAGAACTACTGAAGCCGGCGAGGTTAATCAGAGTATCTTGGCCGCTGTTCGAATCACGATTCTGATCGCCTATTGAGCCAGGGGCGAGCTTCACTTCACGCTTCGATGATGTTATTTCGGATCGCGTAGCGAACCAATGCGGCAAGGGACTCCAGGCCGAGTTTGCGCATTAGCGTCGCCCGGTGAGTTTCGGCTGTGCGTATGCTGATTCCAAGGGCATTGGCGACCTCTTTGTTGCTGTTACCCCCGGCAAGGAGGCGTACCACATCTCTTTCACGGGCGGTGACGGTATGTTCCTGCCCGTTTTGCTTTTTCCCTGCAGAACCGGACAGAAACTTTGCGAAAAGAATCTGAGAGATTTCGGACGTGAAAAACGGCTTGTGCTCGGCGATCGATTTGATCGCGGCCACCAGGTACCGGCCAGCATCAGACTTTTGAATGTAGCTCTTAGCTCCTGCCTCGAATAGCTGCCCGATAACCTCTTCCGAGTGATGGGCGCTAAAGATCACTACTTCCGTATTCGGCAAGGCGCGTTTGATCTCGCGCAGAGCCTCCAGCCCGTCCAAATTCGGCATTGCCATATCCAGGACAGCCACGTGGGGCTTCACCTTCTTCGCGGTGTGAACCGCTTCTTGGCCGTTTGTGGCAGTGCCACAGACTCGCCAACCGGGCTCATGCTCGATCAACGCCCGCATGCCCTCCCGCACTACTTCGTGATCGTCAGCGATAAGGATTCGCAGAGGACGCATCTTAGTGCTTAAGGGTGTTGTGCAGCACGCTATCAACCGCGCACAGCAATGTTTCCCGCGAGTAAGGTTTGTTTAGAGATCCCTGCACTCCGATGTCAGTCAGTTCGCTCGGGTTGCAATCGCTATCCCGCGCGCTCGAGACAATGACCTTTACTTTGGGATCCATCTTGCGCAGCGTTCGCGCGAGCGCCAAGCCGCTCATAATCGGCATGACCACGTCGGTCAACACCAGATCGATCTCTTTCGATTGTCGCGCAAAAAAGGCGAGCGCGGCCGGACCATCGTCCGCCGCAAGAACCTTGTAGCCACTCTGAGAAAGAACGGCCTTTGCCACTTCTCGAATTGCCGATTCGTCATCCACAATGAGAATGGTTTCGCCGTGACCGATTGGAACCTCCATTTGCGCCTTTGTCTCGTCAGCTTGGAGAACGCTCGCCGTGGATGGTAACAGAACACGGAACGTCGTGCCGTTGGCGGCGCTGTAAACGTTTATGACTCCACCATGACTCTTAACAATGCCGAGCGCGGACGAAAGCCCAAGACCAGTGCCTTTGCCAGGTTCTTTTGTGGTGAAGAAAGGATCAAAAATCTTTTCGACGATATGCTGCGGAATCCCGGTGCCAGTATCGATGACGCTGATAAGAACGTGAGGACCTGCTTTGAGGCCTAGCGTCATCGTCGCATACTGTTCATCGACGTCGAAATTTTCGGCGGTCAGCGAAAGGCTCCCCCCTTCGGGCATGGCGTCTCGTGCGTTGAGGCACAGGTTGAGCAACACCTGGTGCAGTTGCGTTGGGTCGCCCTCAACCAGCCGCAGATCCTCTGCGTAATTCGTTCGCACCCGCACCGTTTTCGGGAAGGTCTGTCTTGCGATCTTCGCGATTTCTTCGATGATGTAAATTGGTTGCAAAAGGACCCGGTCGCCGGCCGCGCCGCGGGCAAAGGTGAGTACCTGCTTTACGATATCGGCCCCGCGCGCCGCGCTTGACTCGATAGTGTTTAGAAAATTTTCACTTTCCTGCGGGGACGGGTCGTTACGCAGAATTGGCACAGCCATCAAGATTGGCACCAGGATATTGTTTAGATCGTGAGCCACCCCGCTGGCCAAGGTTCCGATGCTTTCCAAGCGTTGCGTGCGGAGCACGTGTTTCTCCATTTTTTTCTGCTCGGTGATGTCGGTGTTGATTCCGAGCACCGAGCGCGGCGTGCCGTCGTCGTTTCGGATAAGGGTGGCGCGACCATCGACAATCACTTCACGTCCATCTTTGGCGCGGTGCTTGATCTCCCCATGGAATTCGCCGGTCGAAACCAGCTGTTTGACCAGCGCCTGGCGGTCGTTTGGCTCCGCGAAAATCAGCTCTCCCATCGGCCGCCCGATCGCTTCATTCGCGCTCCAGCCGTAGAGACGTTCCGCACCACTGTTCCAAACGGTGATGAGGTCGCTGGTGAAATCGCGCACAATAATGGCGTCCTGTGCGCGCTCGATAATGTCGGCTTGTTGACGCAACCGTTCCTCGTTTCGCTTTCGTTCCGTTATGTCTGTCCACACCCCGACCATTTGTTGCGGTTTGCCCCCGGCGTCGCGCACGACCCGGTTATTATCTTGTACCCAATGATAACTGCCGTCCTTGTGCCGAAGCCGGTATTCCATCGCATAACCATCGCCCTTTAAGGCTTCAGTCAATACCCCCGCGACCCGATCACGATCTTCCGGATGCAAACTATCCAGCCACCACTTATATGACATCGACTCCGCGACAGTGACTCCAAGCAAACGCTCAATATTTTCACTCACTAGGACTGGAACGAAGTTCTGCCCTTCTATTCTAAGAACGTAAAGAACCGCTGGGACGTTGGCGAGCAGATGGTGCAGTTGCTGATGTTCAGATCTCCGTCCGCCTACAACCCATGGATGCTCCAATTCCCGAACTCCTCGTTCAAAGTCTGAGGAGCCGGCACCGTCAGCACCCGATTGTTGAACTGGCGCCTCCGCCATGATAGAGGGGTGGCCGCGCGCGGCCGCGGATCTACTACTACTAGGGAGATAATTTAACTTCTCGTTTCTCGTAGGCAAGGATCTATCGGCTGTAGATGCTTACCGTGCCATTAGGAAAATCCTTAGACACAGGTACGTAAAAGTACTGAGCCTAACGAATCTCGACCTTTCATTCCTCTGGACCTTCCCCCGGTACGAGCCCGGAACGCATCGCTTGACGCACCAAGCTTGGAATGTCGTTAATTCCCAGACGTTGCATTAATTGCGTGCGATGCGCTTCGACGGTCTTGACGCTTAATTTCAAAAGAAAGGCGATCTCTTTTGTGGTGTTCCCTTCCGCAACCAGTTGCAGAATTTCACGCTGCCGGGACGTCAATTTCGCTAATGGATCGTATCGGGCACGAACCTTCTCCAGATCGAAGTGGGTCAGGTGTTTGGAGATACTCGGGCTAAAGTAAAGTTCCCCGTCTGTGACTCCTTTGATGGCAGCTTCCAGCTCGGAAACGGCATCCTCTTTAATCAAATAACCGCGAGCCCCCGCCTGGATAGCCTGCACGACATACGCCTGGTTTGCGTGCATCGACAGGACAAGCACCATTGCATTCGGGAATTCCTTCGTAATGCGTGCGATTGCCTCCAAGCCGTTCAACTTCGGCATGGCAATATCTATTAAGACCACGTCCGGCTGGTGCTTCTTGAACAAGTCGAGGGCTTCACGGCCGTCACTGGCTTCGGCCACGACCTCGACCGCCGGAACTTGCTTCAGGAGAGCGCGAAAGCCGGCGCGGACAAGCTGGTGATCATCAGCCAGCATAATGCGGGTCTTCTTCTTCTTCATCGGGGGAAGCCGAGCATACTTTCTGAAGTCAAGTTCCCGGCGGGCATGTCCGCGTTCCGCTTTATCAGCATCCAAGCCAGACTCAGCCGGGGCGTTACCTCGCCGAAATTGTGAAAGCCGACCGGCTTCACAATGTAATTTGCGGCTCCGAGTCGGCGACATTCACCGATATCTCGGTCCCGAGTTGAAGCAGTAAGAATGATTGCAGGAATGTCGCGGGTTCGCTCGTCGGCTTTGAGTCGGCGCAACACCTCCAGCCCACCAGCTTTTGGCAGGTTCAGATCGAGCAAAACGACCTGAGGATGTGAATCGCCGCGACGCGTGGCGTAGGCGCCAGTCCCAAAAAGAAAATCCAGAGCTTCTGCTCCGTCGTGCACCACGTGCATTGGATTTGTGATTCTGGCTTGCGTGAAAGATCGTTTCGTCAGCTCGACGTCCCGCGGATTATCTTGCACGAGCAGGATTTCCACCGTCTGCTTTGCTCCGTCGTCGTTGTCATTGGCTTGTTCGAAAAGCGTTGAAATCGAAAGCTGTAACGCCCGGGCAAGTTTCTCGATGCTTTCGATCGAAGGATTTCGAGCTCCGCGCTCCAGGTCGGAAACATAAGTCCGATGAAGACGAGCGCGATAGTCGAGTTCTTCCTGCGAGATGCCTAACGAGGTTCTTTGCGTCTTGATGGCCATGCCTACCAGGGTTTTCAAATCAATCGTCGCCATGATTTTTTCGACATCTTACCGGCACACACCACAGACAATGAGTGACAGCGGACGATCGTCGACCCGAACCGGGCGATACAAATCTTTGGTTGTTACTCCGACTTTTCGAAACCGAAGTTCGTGGGAATCGTTGCAACACCCGAAAATCGTTAAATAATCCTGCGATTCTCACAGGGTCAGGTTCGACCCCGGGCGTTGTCATCGGAAATAGGGAGAAACCTTAAATCAGGTTGGAAAAACCCTTACATCGACAATGCTCAAAGCAATATCCTATCGCTCGGCCGAGACCAATCCGTTCCGAATCGCATATCGCACCAGGCCAGGAATGTCATGGATGTTCAATCGGTCCATTAGTTGCAGCCGGTGCGATTCGACCGTCTTAATACTAATGTCCAGATCGGCTGCGATCTCCTTCGCATTTTTTCCCTCGGCAATCGATTGCAAAATCTCGCGTTGACGCGAGGTCAGCTGCTCGAGCCGGCTGACTGCTCCGCCAACACGTTGCAAATAATCGTCGATCACGGTGCGCGAGATGGAGGGACTGAGGTAGATCTTGCCGTGAATCACCGAATTGATTGCCAGCTCCAATTCAGTGGTCGCCGAATCTTTCAGCATATAGCCGGAGGCGCCTTCCCGCAGTGCGCGAATAACATATTCTTCACTCGCATGCGCTGAAAGGATGATTACTTTTACGCTCGGAAAATCTTTCGTGATTCGCGGCAGCGCCTCTAGTCCTCCAAGTTCCGTCATGGCAATGTCCATAAGCACAATGTTTGGCAACGTCGATCGCACCAATTCCAGCGCATCTCGTCCCGTGCCAGCTTCGCCGACCACCTCGACACCCGGAATCTTCTCCAGCAGTGCGCGGATACCGGCACGCACCAGGCCATGATCGTCAGCGAGCAGCACGCGTGTAACACTCATTTTGCAAGATGGCTGCTCGAACGCTTGGACGGCAACGTTACCGGCAGGGACACCTCAATCGTCGTTCCTTGATTCTGCGAAGACGTGATCTTGGCGCATCCACTGAGCAGGGTAGCGCGTTCTTTTATTCCAATCAGACCGAGACCAGCCGCTTGCGCGCGCGTCGCTTCGACGTCGAAGCCAATGCCGTTGTCCCGAACCAGAACGCGCAATTCACCGCTCTTACATCGAAGATCGACATCTACGCGCGTGGCGTGCGCGTGACGCACCGCGTTTGTTATCGCTTCCTGTGCCATGCGAAAACAAGTTATCTGAATTTCCGGATCCAGATTCTCCGGCATATTCTTCGCGGAAAAACGCACTGCGACTGATGCACAGCGTCCCTGTTGATCGAGCAATGAACGGAGCGCGGGAACCAACCCCAAGTCGTCCAACATCGACGGGCGCAGATCGATTGAAATCTGTCGCACCTGGCCAAGCAAACGGTCCAGAATCGCAATGGTTTCTTGTAGTCGCGCAGACGCTGTGCCGTCGCCGTTAGTCGTAACCGATTGCAGATTGATCTTCGCCGCCGTGAGCGCTTGGCCTATTTCATCGTGCAACTCTCGCGCGAGGTGGCGCCGTTCTTCCTCCTGAACCTCGAACAGCCGGCGCGAAAGAAGCCGCAGTCGATGATTCGCCTTTTCCAATTCTTTCGCTGCCCGCTTGCGTTCGGTGATATCCTGCGCCATGCCGATCATACGGACAGGTTTGCCCGCTTCGTCACAGATCAATTGTCCGCGCGAATGCACAAACCGAACCGATTTGTCCGGGCGAATAATGCGAAATTCCACGTTGTACGGTGGACCGCCACCTAACGCAGCACGGATGGCCGCGTTTCGGCGCGCTTGATCGTCACGATGGATGGCCTCCGAGAATACCTTATTAGGCGAGCTCCGATCTTCTCCTTCGAATCCGTAAATGCGGCGCAATTCGTCCGAATAAGTCAGACCATCAGTTAGAATATCCCACTCCCAACTTCCAATGCTCGCGAGACTTTGCGCTTCATTCAACTCCGCTTGGCGTTGAAACAGCGCCTCCTCCGCCCGTTTGCGCGCGACCGCATTGGCAAAAATTTCTCCGACCAAGCGCAATCGCGCCACCATTTCGTCTGACCAGTCACGATAGTTACGCATTGAAGTGAAGGAAACGGCACAGATGACCGCCCCGCCGATACAAACAGGGATGCTCAACACTGACTTGGCCCCGATCCGGCCAGCGAACTCCGTTTCCTTCCAAGCCTGCTCCGGGATATCATCAGGAATGCGCGACCATTTGACCGTATTCCCTCGGAGAAGCTGTTCCGTGATCCAGGGGGTTTGATCATTCGCTACATCTAGCGGGCCAGTGTCGATGCCACGAACCGTGTGTGAGTGGCTGCGCGAAAGCGTCACCCCATCTTCTCCAACTTGATCGAATATGGCGCGGTCCAGATCCAGAAACTTGACCAGATTTTGCAGCCACTTATCTATTTCCTGATCAACTTTCGTTGTCGGCAAGTTTGCGAAGCCGGCTGAAAGCTCGGTCAACAGCGTCTCGAAACGCAAGCGCTCGTCCAGCGCCAGCTCGACGCGCTTGCGCTCGGTGATGTCTTCGACAATGCCGGCCACGCGCACGACCTTGCCGTCTCGGTCGTTCACCGGAAACTCGCGCGAGTGAATCCAGCGAATCGATCCGTCCGGCCGCACGATCCGGTATGTCATGTCAGGCATCTCCTCAAGGTGATTATCACGGCGCAGTTCCAGGATTCGCTCCCTGTCTTCGGGATAAAGCGCTTCGGTCCACGACCTCGGAGCGGCGTACATACTTGCGCAGGTGCGTCCCCAAATCCTCTCGTAAGCGGGACTGATGTAGAGAAGCTCCTTATGGTGCGGATCGCTCAACCAGACAAGGTCATCAATATTTTCGGCGAGCTCGCGAAAACGTTCCTCGCTTTCACGTAATGCCTGCTCAGCCTCGATGCGTTCGGTGATATCCACGCCGGCTCCGCCCACCAGCGCGACGGCGCCGGTCTTGTCGAAGATGGGGAATTTGCTCCCCGCCATATATTGCTGTTTCCCTTCCCGCTGATAATGCTCAAGCGTATGGAGCGGCTTTTTCGCAGCGATCACCTGCTGATCGTTCGCTCGATACTCGGCTGCGAGATCAGTCGGCCAAATCTGGGCATCCGTTTTCCCGAGGGACCGATATCCGGGCAACCCTCTGACCATCTCATTGACATACACATAGCGGCCTTGGAGGTCCTTCATCCATGCATAGCCGGGCAGATTGTCCATGAACGCCGCGAAGCGTTCCTCGCTTTGCCGCAGCGCCTCCTCGGCGCGCACCCGCTCAGTAACATCTTCGTTGACGATAACAGTCCCCACGATCAGCCCCTCCGCGTTGCGGATGGGCGCCGAAGAGTTCTGGATTGTCTTCTGTTGGCCATCGAAGGTCTCAATATCAATCGACTGGTTCAAGCTGGTTTGCCCCTCGGACAGCGCCCGGACTGAAGGCCAATCTGGCGGGGCAATTCTCTTGCCCGAGTCATGCCAAAAACCCTTGCTCTGTGCCCATCGTTCACGGCCGGAGGCGATCATGTCGCCCCAAATGCGCTTCGAAGCCTCATTGGCGAGAACGATGTCACCCGCCCGATCGGTTACCGCCACTCCGACCGGCAATGTAGCAAGGACCAAGTGCAGAAGTTGCTGGCTCTCCCGCACCACATCCTCCGCTCGTTTGCGTTCGGTAATGTCCTGAAAGCAATTCATGGCGCCGATCAGTTCTCCCTCAGCGTTTCTCAAGGGTGCAATATTCACCAGAGCCGTTATGCGCGATCCGTCGGGCCGCTCTATCACTACTTCCACATCGTGAGCCGGGACTCCTGTCCGGAGCGCCTCCGCCATTCTCGATTCCTCGTGAGGCACGAGCTTTCCGTCCGGAGACCAAAGGCGCAAAGAGGCGCAATAACGCTGCGCTGTATTCCCCGGTTCTGGCTCGCGTCCCCATAGCTCCACGGCGCGCTTGTTGTAACTTTGAATTATCCCCGACGTATCGCACACATAGACGGCAACCGGCATCAATTCTACCAACCGGCGAAATCGCTGTTCGCTTTCACCCAATGCTGCCGTCCGCTGCAGTACCTTCTTTCTAAGCGTGCGATTCCACACGGTCAGGCCCGCGATAATTAGGAGCGCCGCCGCCACCGCGTAGCCCCCGTAGGTAAGATACCGTCCAATCCTATTGATCGTGCGGCCAAACCATTTCTCGTTTATTTGCTTTAACTCGTCCGGTTCAATGGCCGCGAAGCCCTCCGACACCGTGCGCAGCAGCGCCGTATCTCCTTTGCGCACGGCGCGTCGGAGTTCGTCATGGAACATCGGCGCCGAATGCCGAAACTCACCCTCGATGCCTGCCTTGTTCAAAAGATAAAGCGCTGACGGGTTATCGATCACAAAGACGTTGATTTTATGCTGCTTCGCCGCATCGATCATCGCGTCGTAATTTGGAAACGAGATCACGGTCATAACCCCATTCGCCTTGAGCTTGTCAACATGCTGGTCCCCCGCCTTGACCCCCACCGGAAATCCTTTCAGCGCCGCGATATTGGTAATGGCGGAAATGTCGTTGCGAAAGAAGACCGACGCTTCGATCGGGGTATAGGCCGGAGTGAAATCAAAGTATTCCCGGCGCTCGGGCGTCTCGACAATGGCGTCGATCACGTCGAACTCGCCCGCGCGCATGCGCCGCAACGCTTCGCCCCAGTCCATCGCGTGAATCTCGACCTTGATCCCCGTCTTCTTTTCCCACGCCTGCCATTGATCGATCACGATGCCCTGCAACTTGCCTTCGTCCGATTGAAACGAGTAGGGCGCGTAGACGTTATCCGTCACGACCCGGATGATTCGCGGCGCCTCGACGGTCGTCTGCGCCTCGGCGCCGGGCGAAACTAATGCCAGCATGAGCAAGGCGAGCCACAGGCCCGCCGCCCAACAATACGAGCCATCTCGCGAATCAGCCCGCGTTGAAAAAAAGCGTTCGGAGTCGCAGCAATAGACTTTCCACTGCCGCGGCCCTGGTTGGCACACCGCCCGCCCGCACTGCGCTCCCGGGAACACACTCTTAATATAGTATAGTACAATCAGCTGCGGCTGTAAGAAGCCACACTTTTATGGCGGGAATCTTCGTGAGCCGTGGAAGCGCCTCCATTCCTCTGAGCTCCTCATTGGGTAATTATATACTTGACGCATCAAGCGAAGGTGCGTATACTGGCGTGCATCGGCTGTCCTTGTATAGCAGCGGCAGGCTGATAACCCTTTGGGACTTTATGAAGGAATTGCTTGTTCATGGGCTTTATGCGTTCAGCCGAGGCATGGAGAACTTGTCCGGTATTCTATCGAGAATCGAAAAGGAAAAGCCAAATGTGGAGCTAACTGAAAAGCATGGCAAGACGCTACTTAAAGCATTAAAAAAACAAGAACAAGGTTGTGAATACTTGCACCTGCCAGCATCTAAAGCTTCTTGTGAAGAACTGATAGAAATTCTCGAAAAGAATCCAAAGCCGCGCCTAAGCGCGGTACGGCCATTACTTGTCGAATTTAGCAAACGAATAGAGGTCGAGCTAAAGGCCCACACGTACTTTTTCGTCCCTAAAGAACAATCTGCTTTCTATCAAAATCCATTAAAGGGATGGGAAACAACAAAGACTGCGTTCCCTGCTGCCACATATGACATTGAGGAAGCTGGTAAGTGTCTAGCACTCGGGCGCAATACGTCGTCTGTATTTCATTTAATGCGAGTTTTGGGAGCGGGTATTACGGCACTAGGGAAGAGTCTAAACGAACCTACGCTCGATGCTTCGCATAACGTCACGTGGGACAATGTTCTATCTCGGTGCGTAAAAGAGTTAGGGGAAAAATATTCTTTCAAGTCTGCCGTGTGGCAGTCAGATAAAGAATTTTACGCGAAAGCAACCGCAACACTCTTAGCGGTGAAAGATGCGTGGCGAAATCCGAATGCGCATGAAGTTGGACAGAAATACACCGACGATGAAGCCGAGGACATTTATCGAAACGTACGGAGGTTTATGGAGCAACTCTCCATTAAGTTGCACGAATGATCGCGCTAACGATGCCGATGATGATTCTTAATCTTGCGCTGCTCTTTGTATTGCAACTCGCGGCGGTCCAATTCTTTTTTCGGGACCGAGAGAATCTGCTTCATCGCTTTTTTGAACTTGTCGGACGGTTTCTGCTCGGTCGCTGTCGGCATTGCGCAGGGTACTCCTCTTATGGGGAAGGTTCAAACGTCTCCTTTCGTAATCTAATCGTGAGTGGATCGATGGAATCAATTACGCCTTTAACTCTAAATTTTTTACCATCCTCCGTCAGAGGTAATCGTTCGTTGCCTTTTAGCGGCACCGAAATTGCCACAAGTGGAAGAAAAGAAGATGCTGAAGAATCCTTAAAATATACCACAAGAGATCCTTTCGGGATTTCGGAGGTAGATGAAAAACTCAACGTCCAATCTACTGGCAAGCCGATGAAGGACTTCCTCATATGTTCTTTCTGGGATTCGAACATCTCGGAATCAATTTTCTTCATGATCTGGCTAGGAGTGAAATTGATTGGTTCTTCGTCCGATGATTTTGCACGAATAGGACTCGTTTCAGGAGTGGGAGTTGATGTTGGGGAGGGGGGACTTGCAGGCATCAGAGAAGGCTTCGGCGTTAATTCAGGCAGGTCAGTCTTCGGCGCTGGGATAACATCATTCTCAGACGAAAATTCTGACGTTAATCGCAGTGCGACCGTTAGCGCAGCAATAAGAAAGGCGACAAATAGCACCCAAACTCCAGCGATTTTCAATTTATGAGACTGAGAGGCCATCAACATGCTTCCGGCAATGACGAAAACACCACTAAGGGCCAGTGCTTCGATAAGACTACGGTATGGCTTTTGATGTTGGGAAGTCTTCAGATTGGCTTTGTTCTAGGTGCGTTGTTTGCGTTTTTTATCGTTTCGACACACTGAGAATGAAACCTTTTGCTTTCACTTACGCCGTTTGCCACGTCCCTGTCGTCTGTGGTGGAAGACCATCACCACTCTCACCGATGAGCTTGGAATACATCAATCGTTTTCCGGCAAACTTGGCGATGGTTTTCAGAAATCGCCCTTTGTCGTTGTCTTTGCGCTCGTTAAATCGGAACGCCTGCTCATCGAGATACCGAAATAAATGAAAGGGTTCGACAGAAACATAAGTTCCTTTGATGCCGCGTTTGAGCAGACTCCAAAAGTTTTCCAGTCCGTTAGTATGGACGTGCCCTTTGGCGTACGCCTCAGCGTGATTGATTACGTTGTGAACATATTCATCGTGCAGTTTGTTGTACGAGCGAAGCTGGTCGGTAATTACTTCCGACCTTTTTCGACGTGTTCGCGGACTTGCGTCTCAAGATCATATCGTCGCGTGCCTTCAACGACTTTGACGCGCACGCGCGAATGTTTCTCGGGAGCGTTGCGCTCAAGCAATCCCATAACGGCGGTTTTGCCGATTTGCCCGCCAGAAACTTTATTGTGTCCTCTAATCTTGTGGAGCTTGTCTTTGTGCATGTTGCGGGCAAGTCTGCCAATCCACGTCTCATCGGCCTCTACGCGCCCCTTCATCTTCTCGATAGAGCCGTCCTGCATTGCCAAACGGATGCGGTGAAGCATGAACCACGCGGTCTTTTGAGTGGTTCCAAGCGAACGGGCCAACTCACAGGAGCTAGTTCCATTTTTAGCGTTCACGATCAGCCATGTTGCGGGCAACCACTTGTCGAGTCCAAGAGGACTGTCCTCAAATATCGTGCCTACTTTGACGGTGAATTGTTTCCGGCAGTTTTTGCAGTTCCAAATCCGGCGGGGCAAAACAAGTTTGCCGATGTTGTCCGAGCCGCAGTGGGGGCAAACGATCTTGTCAGGCCAGCGCATCGCGATCATGAAATCATGGCACTTTTCGGCATCGCCAAAATAGCGAATCGCGCCCGTCAATGTCTCAGGAATGTGATCGAAATTCGTCGCTTTCATGCCTCCACATTACACCTCTCATATAATGTGTCAAGTATATAATTACCCCTCATTGCGTACGACCGCGGCTCGCGCGTTCACCGCAAGGCGTTAAAGGGAGAAGGATCCCAATCGTTGTCCCTTTATTGGGCGATGAAACGATTTTTGTTCGTCCACCAACCAGGGTCGCTCGTTCTTCTATTCCGATCAAGCCGAGTCCAGCCGTTTGCGCTCGCACCGAGCCGACGTCGAAGCCGCTTCCGTTATCGCGAATCAGAAGCCTCAATTTCCCCTTCTCGAACCGAAGATCGACATCGATTTGCGTGGCATTTGCATGGCGCATCGCGTTTGTGATTGCTTCCTGCGAAATGCGAAAACAAGTTGTCTGAATTTTCGCATCGAGATCCTCCGGCACATTCTTCTCGGAGAAACGCACGGTCACCGATGCGCGGCTTCCCTGCTGATCGAGTAATGCACGTAGCGCAGGAACCAATCCCAGATCGTCCAGCATGGACGGGCGCAGATTGATTGAAATCTGGCGCACCTGTCCGAGTAAACGCTCGAGAATCGAGATGGTTTCCTGCAATCGCGCGGTTAACGCGGCGCCTGCGTCGCTCATCGCGGATTGCAAACTAATCTTTGCCGCCGTCAGGGCCTGGCCCACTTCGTCATGCAATTCACGAGCAAGATGGCGACGTTCTACTTCCTGCACTTCCACCAGCCGGCGCGAAAACGCGCGTAGAAGATTTCGGTGATTCTGCAGGCGGTCCGCCACTACCGTTAGCACCACAACTACGATCAACATCCCGTTGGCCGCACCAATACCGAGGATAACGAGATCGGAGATCGGCACAGCGTGCGAGAGATCCGGAAGCATGTCAGACGATACAAAACTCGCCGAAGCCATGCCGATGTAGTGCATTATGGAAATGGCCGCGCCCAGAAGTAGTGCGCTTCCAAACTTGCGCAATTTTCGGCCAAGGATGTCTTCCCGAAAAAAGAACATCAACCAGAGCGACATCATCGAAAAGCCGATCGCCGTTATGGTGGCCAGAGCTACGAGGGGTGGCGCGTAGTGATGCATCGCCTGCGTCCGCATCGAGGCCATGCCGGTGTAATGCAGAGCGACAATCCCGCCGCCCATAAAAATGCTCCCAATGAAAGCACGCGTGAAATTCATTTTCCGGCGACTCACTACAAACAAGCCGACCAGCGACGCGAAGAGGCTGGCCAGATAAGACAGAAGTGTCGTCGGCCAATCGTACTGAACCGGGATCGGCAAGCGAAAGGCTAACATCCCAGTGTAGTGCATCGACCAGGTCCCAATCGCCATGGCGATGCTTCCGCCGATCCACCAATACAATCGAGCGAGGTTGCGAGATGCAGTTACTCGTTCAGCCAGTTCAATCGTGCAGTATCCGCCTATCACGCCGATCAAAACTGATAGGATTATGAGCCGATAATCGTAATGACCGACGATGACTTCCTCCGGAGTCACGCCTTGCTCCTTCGTTTTCTAGAATTGAGGACGTTTCTTTCGCCATTGCTGGCCGGGATCGCACATGTCGATCTTGCGCAGCCATAGAAGTCCCGCGGCCGTCGCCCGCTTCGGCCTGGCGCCCCTCCACGATTCGCTCTGGGGAGCATTGCTCTTAAATAGTACAATCGAAATTCGAGCCGCGGCGCGCTTGCCACAACCTAACTTTACGACCGAATCCAATTTCACGCTCGCTAAAATGTTAAGCCTGTCGCCTGTCGGGTACCGGCTTCAGTAATACTCCCCGGCGAGATTCCGTAATCGCCGCACCCATGCGTTGCATCCGCGCTGCTGTATCTGCAGGATGCGAAAGGGTTCAGGGGAAGAGACCGGTGAACCGAACACGGACCCGAAAGGAATAGTCCTTGAATCAGCGTCCCAGTCCGAACCCTGGGACCCAGTGCGTGGCCACCACGCGCGGATTGACCAGGCGGAGACGCGAACCGAACAGGCTGAAGCGCGGACGGAACAAGCCAATACGCGGACCGAGCAAGCCGAGACACGAACGGAGCAAGCCAATACGCGGACCGAGCAAGCCGAAATCCGGACGAAGCAAGCCAACACACGGACGGAGCAAGCCGAGAACATTGAGCAGGGGATACGCACCTCAGAACTTAATTATCGGCGGTTATTCGAAGCGGCGAAGGACGGCATTCTGATTCTGGACGTCGACACAGGACGCATCAGCGATGTGAACCCTTTCCTCGTTGAATTATTGGGTTCGTCTCACAGTGAAATGGTCGGCAAAACCGTCGGGGAACTTAGTCCGTTCAAGGACATTGAGTCGAACAAGGTCATGCTTGGGCGATTACAAAAGGACGAATATGTCCGCTACGAAGACCTGCCACTGGAGACGAAGGATGGCCGCCACATCGATGTGGAGTTTGTCAGCAACGTGTATCAAGCCGGTGACAAGAAAGTGATTCAATGCAACATCCGCGACATGACCGCTCGCAAACGGGCGGAAGAAGCGCTGCGGTCTTCCGAAACACGCTACCGCCGGCTGTTTGAAACCGCGCAGGACGGGATCCTCATTCTCGATCCCAACACCCGAAAAATCACGGACGCCAATCCGTTCATGTCGAAGTTATTGGGTTACCCGCGCGACGAATTACTGGGCAAAGAGCTCTGGCAAATCGGCCTGCTCAAGGATGAAGATGCCAGTCGTTCGGCCTTTCGGGAGTTGCAGGAGAAGCATTTTATTCGCTACGAAAATCTGCCGCTCCAGAACAAGACGGGCGAGCGCCATGAAGTGGAATTCGTCAGCAACGTTTACGACGAAGACGGACGAAAAGTCATTCAATGCAACATCCGCAATATCACCGAGCGCAAGCGGGCCGAGGAGAAGATGCACGACATCCAGGCCCAATTGGAGCAGACCAACCGCGACCTGACGCAGAGAAGTGAAGAGATTCAATATTTTTATCACACGCTTTCGCATGAGTTGAAAACTCCGCTGACTTCCTCGCGCGAGTTCGTTTCGATTGTGATGGATGGCCTGGCAGGAGAACTGAACGCGACCCAACTGAATTACCTGCGGATCGCCAAGCAAAGCTGCACGGAATTGGCGGTTTACATAAATGATCTGCTGGACGCCACGCGCTTGGACACCGGCAAGTTGCATGTCGAACTGAAGGCTGTCTCTCTCGCTGCCATCATCCACCGGGCAATTGCAATCATGGAGCCGGTCGCCGCAGGAAAGAAGATCCGCTTGAGCGAGGAGCTGGACACTGACTTGGTGAACGTGATGGCGGACGAGAGCCGAATCATGCAGATCCTCACTAATCTGCTGAACAATGCCTTAAAATTCACGTTCGAGGGCGGAGAGGTTGCCGTAAAGCTTGGCCAGGATCCGGAAAATTCCGAATACACTCAAATTTCCGTCACCGACACCGGTTGCGGTATTCCAAAAGACCAGATCGACAATCTCTTTCATCGTTTCTATCAGATCAAAAAAGGCGACGCCACGCCTGAAAAAGGCGTCGGCCTGGGATTGTATCTCTGCCGCGAGATGGTGTTGTTGCATGGGGGAAACATTTGGGTGGAAAGCGCTCTCGGCAGGGGCAGCACTTTTTCATTCACGATCCCCAAGCAGGCGGTAATCAACGGCTCCGACCATCCCCTTCCAATCCACACCGCTCAACGAAGGAATCAATAAATGAAAAAAATACTAATTGTCGAAGACGATCAGAAAATCGCCTTGGCTCTGCAAGTTCGACTTAAAGCAAATCGTTACGCGGTATCGGTCGCATCTGATGCGATCGTGGGAGCAGGCCTGGGTCGCACGGTCAAACCCGACTTGATCCTCCTGGATATTTCCATGCCGGGAGGCGATGGCTTTCAACTGGCAGAAACCTTCCGCAAAATGCCCGAGACCAATGGAACACCGATTATTATCGTCACCGCGTCCAAAAGCCCGGAACTCCTGCAAAAGGTAATGGACATGGGGGCCGTCGGCCTGTTCGAGAAACCTTTCGACACCGAAAAACTGCTCTGCAGTATTGAGCGCGAATTAAATCGCATGGACTCAGTGGCTGCGCAGAAATCCGCCGCATCCGCGGGCCTAAAACAAGATCATCAGGGACCCAAGCAGGTTCTCATCATCGAAGATGACCAGAACCTCGCTATGGCGCTAGCGCTTCGCCTCAAAGACGCCGGCTACAGGACTACTACGACTTATGACGCGTTGGCAGGATTGCACGCCGCCGTCCGCAATCCTCCAGCCTTAGTGCTGTTGGACATCTCCATCCCATCCGGCAATGGCTTTTTCGTCGCCGAACGAATTCAAGCTCTCATCCCGACGCCGACTCCGATTATTTTTCTTACCGCCAGCAAGAAGCCTGATTTTCGGGAAAGGGCAAAGGAATTGGGGGCGGCAGGATATTTCGAGAAACCATACGAGGCGGAAGAACTGTTTGGCGCGATTCGAGAGGCATTAGCTTGATGGCCTCGTTGATACATTCGGCATTGAGGTAGCAGAATGAATCTGTCTTACGTTCAGAAGCTCTTGATTGCCGCTGACCCGTTCTCCGCTACGCGAACAAATTTTCGAGGTTGGAAGAGGAAAGTCAAAGCAAAGGGCGGGACGCCTAAACTGCGCAAACTGTTGCGCGCGCGATATCTCACAGTCGAGCAGCGAGAAGATATCTCAACTGAGCTACACGATTCGATGAGGGGACCGGTCTCGATCACGGCGGCCGCATCTGACGGGGAAGCGGTCTGTTATCAAGGCGAGATCGCGAACGTGCTCGAGGAGACGGGGTTTAGGGTCGAAATTGATAACGCAGAGAGAAAGCCGTCTGCGCAGAAAATACCGACCGGCATTGAGATGACAGTTAAGGAAGAGACAGTTCGGCCAATTCACGCTTACCGGATTGTTCGCGCTTTTCGACGCGCCGGAGTAGCGATCGCGACGCGAATAAATGGGAAACGGCGGAAAGGTAACACTCTCGACATCACGGTCGGCTCGAATGCTGCACTGGGTCTTGTTCCGGTAACAACTCGCACAGAAGCCAATTGGCCATTGAAGGTTCACCGAACTCTGCTCGAGAAATGGAAAATGAAGTTCGCATCCCTCCCGCGGGGTCCCGGGCAAGCTGATTAGTCCCAGTCAACGATGTCTTATGAAAAAAGGACTTTTTATTTGCGATAGTTGTGGCGCAAGAGCCCGGCTTAATAACGCGCAGCGCCATTGGTGCGGCGTATGTAACCAGGGTTCACCGGTGGAGATGAGATACGCTAGAAACAAAAAACCGTTGATTCTCGACAGCGTCGCTGACGACATTATGCAGGAAGGCGCCGCTGTCCGGTCTCATCAGAGCGCGTACCAGGAACGCGATTTCGCCCTGCGCGCGACCGCGTCTAGTTACGACGGCGTTCACAAATCGGTGAACGTGTGTTCGTGAACAACAAACGCGACCGATGGCACATTCTCACTGCTTTCCCCAGGCACCTGCGCTCTCCAAGGCCGGTTGTCTCTCATGAACAAACAAATCATTGACGAGCTTCTTTCCGCCATGATCCGCAGTGGAGAGGGCATTTCCGATTTGCTCTTTACCGTGGGCAAGCCGCCCTTAATCGAGGCGCACGGATGTTTGAGTGAATTCCCGATCAAAACACCGGCAACTGTTTTTGGGTCAGGAGAAATCGATCAGCTCGTCGATCACATTATCAATGACGATGAGCGGCTCAGAGGAGATCTCGCCAATTGGGGTTCGTGCGACTGCAGTTACGCGCTCAAAGATATCGCCAGATTTCGCATCAACATTTTCAGGCAGAACGGCTGCCATGCGATCGTGATGCGACGGTTGCAATCACAGCTTCCAACGCTTGAGAAGCTCGGACTGCCGCCGGTCTTTGGCGAAATTATCAAGGAACGAACAGGCATCATCTTCGTTACCGGTGCTGCAGGGAGCGGCAAGACCACCACGCTCGCGGCGATGCTCAACGAAATAAATCAAACGCAACAAATCCACATCGTTACACTCGAAGATCCCATAGAATTCTTGCATCCGCACCGACGCGGCGTGTTTCATCAACGTGAGCTGGGCAAAGATTTTCCCGATTTCGCGCGCGGCCTGCGCGCCGCGCTGCGCCAGGCGCCCAAGGTCATACTAGTTGGCGAAATCCGCGATCGCGAGACGATGGAGATTGCGGTGACGGCGTCGGAAACCGGTCATCTTGTCTTTACCACACTTCACACCATCAACGCTGGCCAGACAATCAACCGCATTCTTGGAATGTTTAGCAAAGATGAGGAACAACTATTGCGGCAACGATTGGCCGACACCTTGCGTTACATCGTTAGCCAGCGACTAGTGAGCCAAGTTGGTGGCGGGCGCTTCCTCCTGACCGAGATCATGGGCAGCAGTTTGCGCACGCGCGAGACGCTGCTCTACGGCGAAAGTGAAGCCCGCACTTTTCAAGAGATCATTGAGGCAGGCAGCACGTTAGGCTGGCATAGCTTCGATCAATCGTTGCTCAAGGCTTACGAAGCCGATCTCATCACCGAGGACACCGCCATCATTTTTTGTGCGCACAAAAACAAAATGCACAGAGACGTCGACATGCTAAAGAAACTCAGAGCAAAGACGTTTGAAGCACCATCCGGTCTGCAAATGCAAGACGCGATAATAGTACCCGCGGCCTCGATTCCTCAACCTGCGAAATGAACACAGACTCAGAATCTCACGGCCACGAAGGAAACGCTGTCAAATTGGAGGCAGCGCCCGGGGATCATTTGCCACAGGAGCTGCGCGCGCAGCTTGATGCAATCATCGGATTCGCCGAGCGTCTCGAGTTGAAGTCGGGGACCGATGAAAACGTTCAACAGATCCTCAGCGCAGCGCGCGAATTACTTAATGCGATCAGTAGAGAATCGGCCAAACCTCAAGATGGCGACGGCGCGCCACGATCAGCAGCGAATGAGCGATGCGATATCCTGTACATCGAAGATAACTCGACAGACTTTGCGTCCGTCACCATGCTTCTCAGGAGCAAACGCGCGCTCAAGGTGCTGCAGGCGACTAACGGCAAAGCCGGCGTCGCCCTTGCCCAGACGCACCATCCAAAATTAATTCTGCTCGATCTTAACCTCCCGGACATACACGGGTCAGAAGTCCTGCAGCAGTTACAAAAAGATGCGGCCACGGCGCGCATACCTGTGGTCGTGATGAGTGGAGATGCAACGCCAAGTCAGATCGAGCGGTTGCTCGTTCTCGGCGCGCGAAATTACTTAACCAAGCCTTTCGAGGTCGAACCATTCCTCGCCGTCGTCGACGACGTCATGCAAGCAAGCGCCGCTGCAAGCACCACTTAGCTGGTTGCATCGGGCTGGGCGTGTCGCTCATCCTCGGATTGCCTAACGAATTCGACATTGGAGGCGGCAGCATCGGTGCGACTGTGGGAGTCGGTGTCGGCGAATCTTGTGCGCATAGCAGCCGCACAGCGGCAAGTTGCGCCGCCGCCCAAAGGATTATTACGATTTTTGTCGGTTTCATGTTGAGTTATTAGATTGAAGTTAGTTGTAATTGTTTCTCGGCTAAAGACACCGTCGCTGCTTCGTGGTTACCTGTTGACGCGAAATTTTTTACCGCTCTTGCCGGCGTTTTCGGTCCAGCGATTTCCGTGACCAGCCCGATCACACGGATAACGTCGCCTTCGCCGCCGGTACGAAAAACTGCTCCCGCTTCGAGATGTACCCAACGCACAGCACCGTCTGGATCGAGCAAACGATGCTCGAAGGAGCGGTGTTGCGGGCAACGTCCTTGCAGAGGCTCCATCGCGAAGGCGACCAGCGCCCGCCGGTCATCAGGATGGACGCGCCGCAATAAGATCGGGAACTCAGGAGGCGCGCCATTCGGCACTCGCAGAATTCGCCGGAGTTCGGCCGACCAGTAGTGTCCGCCGGTATCGAAATTGATATCGAAGATTCCAACGTGCTGCATGTCCCATTCCTTCATTGTCAGCGTTCCCTTCCTTTGAGCTTCGGTTTCTCGATTGCTCCGTTGTTCAACGTGCAACCAATGGCGCGCTCGATCCGATCGAGCGTCTCTGGCCGGATTCCAATTTCGCCCGCCTCAATCTTCGCGATCGTACGCGGATTCAATCCACAACGTGACGCAAGTCCTTCCTGGCTAATCCGGCGAGCCGTCCGTTCTCGTCGGATGTTTGCGCCGAGCGTTTTCCGCAACGCCTCTTTTGCGATGCTGTGTGGTAACGACAACGGAGGATTTCTCAAACGGACCACGTGGTAAGCGCTGTCGCCAATTGCTGGACCTGTTCCTTCTGCAGAGCAGTCAAACCGAGGGTTTGACATAAAAGAACGACATCGTCGGGGTCGTCCGGACATAAAGGCGGTGGGACGAGCTCTAAATCCTCTCCACCAACTGTTTGTAAGGTGAGGTTGTTCCCCACCCACAAAATCCAAAAAACTATAGTTTTGATCTTCATCCGATTTCGTTTTCCGTTAATGATGTGTTGGCACTAAAGACACCGACGCGGCTGGCTGGTTACAGGTCACCGATTGATTCCGCGAATTAGACGTAACCTTGACGGAATGACGTTGTCTTTAGCCGTAGGGTGGAGCCACGGATCTCCAATGCAATATGACAACTTTGATGAACAGGATTGCCTGCGCCGGATCGACCAGGGCGACGAAGCCGCCGCCAGGAAATTGCTACGCCACTTTCATCCGTTCGTCCTCAAGCTTGTCCGTGCACATCTACCGCGGCGGCTCGGCGAAGAAGATCTCGTTCAAATGATTTTCATTAAAATCTTTCACAAACTAAACCAGTACACGGGCCGCATGCCGCTTGAGCACTGGATTTCCCGAATTGCGGTCAACACGTGTTTCAACGCTTTGAAAGCCGAAAAGATTCGTCCGGAATGGCGGCTCGGCGATTTCAGCGAAGAAATAGCGGCCGGAATCGAGAAGCTCGCCGCCACTGAGGTTGACATTGCGACTAATGACGATTTCGATTTCGCAAAGAGACTGGTGACAGAACTTATTGCCCAACTTTCGCCGGAGGACCGGCTAATCGTAACTCTGTTGCATTTGGAGGAAAAAACAGTCGACGAAATTCACGCGATCACTGGTTGGAGCCGATCGGTCATCAAGGTCCGGGCATTTCGGGCTCGCGCGAAGATGAAGAAAATGCTTAACCAGCGGGAGGTGTTAGCTGTTGCATGAAAGGAACTAAACAATTGCTTGATCATGCGTTCACGCTCGCGCGCCGCGCTCGTGATCCTGTTCCTTCGGAACTCCCGTTCGGAATGGAGACCGCTGTCCTGGCACACTGGAGAAACTCGTGTGCATCTTCGAAGATCGATATCGGCATGCTCCGGGTTTTCCGTTGGGCGGCAATCTTGGCCTGCGTAGTTGCGGTGGCAGGTGGCGCCTGGAAACGTGAGGATATCGCGCAGATCTCGCAGCGCTTGGATCCAGAAACCAGGATCGTAGACTCCGCCCTCCTCGCCGGGCTCGACCAATGACAAAGGCGCGCTCCTGGAAAGTCATTCTTTACGCGACCGTGATCTTCATGGCCGGGCTGTTCATTGGCTCACTCACGGGTCCGCGTATGCTCATAAGGCTTCTTCGTCCGCCGACGCCAGCCGAGATGTCGAGTCATATCCTTGCGCGCCTGGAGTCGCGACTCTCGCTGACTCCCGAGCAGACTGCGCAGATCAAGCCGCTGGTCGAGCAAACGGCGTCCGAAATCGATGCGATCCGTGCGGCGACAACGAAACAAATATCGGATCGAATCGCCGAGTCTAATTCGAAGATCGCGGCTTTTATCACACCCGAGCAGAAAACGAAGCTCGACCAAATGGAAGCGGAACGTCGCGAGCACATGCGGCACGCCGGCCCCTTCTTTCCGCCGCGGCTGCGCTAGCCATTTTGCTAAGGTCACCTCGTGCCGGATAAAGAAATCGCCCACAGTGTCTCAGTGGGGGTCGCGCGGCTGTTACGAAACGAGCGAAAACGTCAGCTAGCGAAAAAGTCCGGTCTTTCGCAGCCTATGATTAGTTACATTGAAACGAGGATCTGCAACCCGACTTTGGACACGCTCCTTCGGATCGCCGCTGCCTTGGACGTCGATCTTTCGAAATTGCTCAAACAAGCGTTGAGGTGTGGCTGAATAGGCGTGGATAAAGAGTACCCGAATAATCAAATGATTTCTCGAATACAGCCTTTGACGTGAAGCGATTGAAATTTACCGAAGCCAAAGTCGTCAAAACTTGGGCAACGATTTTTTGAATACAGCAGGCTGCAAAGATAAGGCTCGACATTTGTTAGGCAACGGTTCAAGAATGAAGTCGATTACGTCACCCGACGTTTCAACGCATCTTCGGCTGGGCTGAAAATGCCCATAGGGCTGCACCTTCGCTGAGACGCCGCCTAACGCAATCTCCAGATTCAACTGGAGCCACGAGTCAATCGAAGTGAGGACACACTTGTCGGATGCGCCTCGTTAAGATGGTTTCTGGTTCCGCGCGGAACTGGATTGAAGTTAATGCAGTTCAACAAATGAAAATCAAAAAAACAACAACAAGGATTTTATCGCATAGCTCGCTAATTCTATTTCCGGCAGCAGTGCTAGTTGCCCTGCTCGTTATCGCCACAGCCGCCACATCCTCGTTCGCGCAGGGCGTAAGCATGTCCAGCTCCATGCTACGACACTCGGAATACTCGGAAGGGCAACCGCCACAGCGATCTAACCCCGACGTCGCTAGGAGGCCACTGCACATCAATCCCAATTTCCCACAAGTGCGCAGCTCCGCCGCTTCGCTCCCAAAAGGGGGCACCCACCTAATGGTCCGCTCAGATGCTGATGCGCGGCAAATATTTACATACTTTCCGTGTCCTTGGGTCGCAGCCCGGTCTGGAGCGGTGGGCGTTTATCGGTTGGAGGTGAATTCCCAAGGTACTGTTGCTGCCGTCACAATCTTAAAGAGCATGGGCCCGAGAAGGGACGTGAGAGTGATGAAAACCTTTGTGGGCTGGCGGGCCAAGCCCGGGCCGCTCCGCATCGTGGACATTAGCTGGCAGATGGGCTGATACGGAGAGTTATTTCTCGTTAGGCGTGATGACAGTCATAATTATCTTCTGCGCGGAATAACACTCATGAGTAAGTCATGAAAACATTCCTCCCCCTAATCTTAAGTCTCCTCTTCGGATTCCAAGCATTCGCGAACGAGCCAGATACGATCACAAACGCTCCGAGCGGCCAATACAGCATAGCTCAGCATGACGTTTCAAATAGCGAGTGTGGAGCGTGCTTTGATACGGTTTTACATTCCACGATAAATCTAAACCAGATGTGAATCTGACTCTAACAAGGGCGAAGTTCGCAGACTTCGCCTTTCGCGCATTTGCGCGCTACTTCATCTCGCCGGATGAACGCTGGATTCTCCGCATTCAGCATTTAGGTGGCGGCACAAACGAGGCATTTCTTTATAGCGTTGCTCCTAATGGCCGGGTTCGCCGTCGAGAAATTGGTAGCTATGTCTTTGATGGTATTGGGGACAGTTTGCACAGTTCAATAAATGGTCGTACTCAAATTGAGCTTGTGTCGTGGGACATTCCCTCTAGTTCAGTGCATTTGGAAGCGTCCTACGAGCCGTGTAAGAATGATGTTCAACAGCCTTGGCTTAATTTTGACGTCATCTACAACCTCAAGAACGCTAAGGTTGCTGTAACAAGGAAAGTGGGCGAAAGCTGAGGCACGTCGCAGAAATACGATTCGGTTTGAACATCGGTTTCACCCGCCGTTTCGCCATTCGCCTCCCAAGTTGATCCTTCAGCATTTTCGTCGAGAAACTGCTTTATCTGCGCCTCATTCAATCGCGCGCCGCTTTCGGGCGCAAAATCTTCCTGAAACGATTTGCCGCGCCTGAAGTGGATGACAATGATCACGCTATCACGGCGAAAAGTGATATCACTAGCAGACACGTCCCCCGTCGCCGATCCGTAGCGTTGCTGGCATTCATCCAAGGTTTCGCCGATGCGCGCGAACGTTGGCGACGCGCTGGCTAGCACCAAAGCCCAGAATAAAATGGCGTTCTCTTTCATGGTCGCTTAGCGAAAAAGCAGCTCTCAGGCCGTGCATCGGCGGCGCGGTCAATCGAGCCGGGTAGAGTAACTAATCCAGATTTTTTGTGTGCGTATTTGTGCGTACGACCACTTCCAAGCGGCAATGATACGAGGGAAAAACGGATTTTTGACGTAGGTTCGAGTCCTAGCGAGTGAATTTACCGACCGGTATCCGCGCCAAAAATGCGCCACACACCTCACACCCCCTTCATTCACAGAATATTTGAGTCGTTTTTCGTCGCAGGATGTCCAAAACCGACCATTTCCCTCGTAAAAGCGGTTCGTAGGTGTGAGGTTCCTT
>Ga0209009_1000046_pt1 | contig 57142 bp, 44 predicted proteins | sample BlaSpr_A8_OM3_M2_FD_187979 | JGI IMG/M metagenome (GOLD analysis project Ga0209009, IMG submission 187979) | Forest soil microbial communities from Thunder Bay, Ontario, Canada - Black Spruce, Ontario site 2_A8_OM3_M2 (SPAdes) (version 2) | ecosystem: Environmental > Terrestrial > Soil > Boreal... | reverse complement strand
TCACTCGGCGATCCTCTTCCGGGGCGACGTGCCCGTGGCGGCTTCGGGGAACCTCCTGAAGCAGGAGCTGCCGGGCGGGATCGTGCCTTACAAGGACCGCCCGGAGGTGCCGTACACCGCTGTCGAGCCTTACAGCGGCCAGAAGCGGATGTGCCGGTTTCTCGTCACTCGCCTCGGGCAGAAGGCCCAGGGTTCGACACTCGTGCTCTTTCGCTGGATCGGCCCGAACCTGCGCACGCTCGCGCGGCTGGACCGGGCGCTGATCGGTTTCGTCGTCCTCGGGTTCCTCGGCACCGCCGCGATCCTCGCCGGGGCCGTCACGCGGGCACTGAAACCGGTCGAAGAGGTGACGCGTCTGGCCGAGCAAGTCGAAGCGACCGATCTTTCCAGGCGCGTGCTCGTCTCGACGGGAGGGGAGGAGTTCCGGCGGCTCGCGGCCGTCATCAATTCTCTGCTCGAGCGGCTGGAGAGCGCTTTCCGCGCGCAAAAACGTCTGATCGCCGACGCGGCGCACGAGCTGAAGACCCCGACGGCCGTCCTCGTCGGCGAAACGCAGGAAGCGCTCCGTCCGGACGCCTCTGCCGAGGAGCGCCGGGAGTCGCTCGAGACAATCGAGCGGGTCTCGCGGGGGCTCGCGCGCGAGATCGACAGCCTGTTGCATCTGGCCCGCGGCGACGGGGCTCTGCCGGCGCGGCGCGGGGTCGCCGATCTCGCTGTCATTGCCGCGGAAGCGGTCGACACGACCGAGCCGCTCGGCGCGGCGCGGCGGGTCCGATGTCTCTTCTCCCAGGACGGCCCGGCCTTCGTCGTGGGCGATCGGGAGGGGCTCTTGCGGCTGGCCTCCAATCTCGTCTCTAACGCGGTGATCTACACCGAGCCCGGCACGACCGTCGAGGTCGAGGTGGGCTCGGATGCGGGAGAGACGTACCTGGAAGTGCGGGACCGGGGGCCGGGCGTCGCGCCGGAGGAACGCGCCCGGATCTTCGAGCGCTTCGTGCGTCTGGAGCCGGCGCGGGCGCGCAATCCCGAGGGATCAGGGCTGGGACTGGCGATCGTGGAACAGGTCGCAAGGGCCCATCAGGGCCGCGTGCAGGTCCTCGAGAGGCCCGGCGGCGGCGCGATCTTCCGCGTCGTGCTCCCTTCAGCGAATGCAGTCCAGAGTCAAGAGTCGATAGTCAAGAGTCCGGACCCCGGGGCCTGAACCCTCAACTCTCAACTCTCAACTTCTCACTTCGCGGGCGGTGTCGCCACCGGGCCGGGCACAGCCGTCTTCGCAGGCGTCGGATCGCCGATGACCACGGAAGTTGCGATGTGCTTTCCGTCCTTGTCCAGATAACGAAGCGTCACTCTGGCTCCGGCCTTGACCTTCCCCCCGACGAACGTCGTCGCGTCCGTCCAGATGAGCCGGGTCTCCTTGCCAGCGGAATTCTTGACGGCGAAGGACTTCCTGCTTTCGTCGACGCTCGAGACCGTTCCGGACAAGGCGTACCCGTGCGTTTTGGCCTTGTTTGGCGCCGGCGCGCCGGAGAGGGACACTGCCAGAGCCATGGCCAGAAGGGAAACGATCCCGATCTTGCTCATGGGTCCTCTCATTTCACCCCCGACAGTATCGCCGCGCAAGTGAACTGAAGGTGAACATAATAAGGTGGTAGGTGATAGGTCGTAGGTGTTAGGGGACGCGGGCCGGCCCTCCTAGCCCCTGACTCCCGCCCGCGGTTCGAGGTAGGGCTCGCCGAGCTCGAGAAGCCCGCGGGCAAGACGGCTGTAGATGTCCACCGCCTCTTCGACCTGTGCCAAGTCCACCTTCTCTTGCGCGGCGTGCGCGTCCAGAATCGACCCCGGACCCACGAGGATCGGCTCGCCCCAGGCCGGCAGAAGCGGCAGGTCGCAGGCGAAGGAGACAATCCCCGCCGGGGCCGGGAGCCCCCTCGGGACGCGGAATAGGATCGGGTCGGAGCGGTAGGGAACTTCGAAGCGAACCGCCCCCCCGGCCGCCGGCTCGATTCGCGAGAGGAGCCGCTCGACCGGCTCCCCCGTGCGGAAAAGGATCTCGGCGCGGGCGCTGTCGGCGATGACGTTGGGCGCGGTCCCGGCCTCGAGGACCCCGATGTTCATCGTCGTCTCGCCGAACACCGGATCGCCGGGGAGCGCCGCGGCCCGTAGGCCGGCCAGAAAATCGAGCAGCGGGAGTACGGCGGAACGGCCGATTCCCGGCGCCGAGGAGTGCCCCGACACGCCGCGCGCCTCCGCGCGGATACGCAGGCACCCCTTGGATCCGCCCACGAAGCGGTTGCCCGTCGGCTCTCCGCAGATGAGATACCGCCCTCCGCCCGGCTCGCGGTTGGCCGCGAGAGCGCCGTCGGAGCCGCGCTCTTCTCCGACGAGGACGAGGAGACCAACGGCCGCGCCGCCCCCCGCCAGATCCTCGACCGTCACCGCCTGAGCCGCCAGGCTTCCCTTCGCGTCGCAGGCTCCCCGGGCGAAGAGGACGCCGTCTCCGCGCCGGGGCGGAAAAAACGGCGGCACGGTGTCCGCGTGCGTCATGAACACCACGTCGGCGGGCCCGCGATGGATGAAGAGGTTGCGGCGGTTTGCCGAGACTTCCTGTGTTCGAACGGTGAACCCGCGCGTTCGGAATCGCTCTTCGAGGAAGTCGAGAAGCGGCCCCTCCGATCCCGTGACGGAAGGGATCGCGACGAGCGTGTCGAGCAGATCGAGCGCGCGCGCTCCCGCTCCGGACGTCATCGGGGCTCGTGAGAGAACCACGAATCGATCATAGACTGTTCGCATGAAAACACTTCTTCCGGCCAGCCTCGCGCTGTGCCTCTGCGCCGCGACACCCGCCGCGCGCACGGCGGCTCCCTATGACCTCCTCTTCACCAACGCCAGGGTCGTGGACGGGACGGGCGCTCCCTGGTTCTCCGCCGACGTCGGCGTGCGCGGTGGAAGGATCGCCGCAGTCGGCAAGCTCGCCGGAGCGCCGTCCAAACGGACGATTGACGCATCGGGTCTCGTCGTCGCGCCCGGGTTCATCGACCTGCTCGGACAATCCGAGTACAACGTCCTCGTCGATCCGCGCGCCGCGTCGAAGGTTACGCAGGGCATCACCACGGAAGTCACGGGCGAGGGGGACTCGATCGCGCCGACTGACGAGAAGGCGATCGCCGAAAACGAGGACATCTACAGGAGATACGGCGTCCGCCCGGATTGGCGCACTCTCGAACAGTATTTCGCCTCGCTCGAGCGGCGCGGAACCGCCATCAACCTCGGCACGTTCATCGGGTCAGGGGGCGTGCGCGCGATGGTCGTCGGCCGCGAGAACCGGCCGGCGACGCCCGAGGAGCTCCACCGCATGGAAGCGCTGGTGGACCAGGCGATGAGAGAGGGCGCGCTGGGTGTCTCCTCTTCGCTTCAGTACATCCCCAACATTTACTCTCAGACCTCCGAGCTCGTCGCGCTCGCGAAAGTTGCCGCGCGCTACGGCGGCGCGTATTTCACGCACCAGCGCTCGGAATCCGGCCGACTGTCCGCTTCCCTCGATGAGGTCTTTACGATCGCGCGCGAGGCGAAGATCCGCACGCAGATCTGGCACCTGAAAACCGCTTACAAGCCAAACTTCGGCCGGATGCCGGAGATCTTAAAGTCGATCGAGGACGCGCGCGCCAAAGGGCTCGACGTCGCGGCCAACCAGTACCCGTGGAACCGCGCCTCCAACGGCCTCGATGCTTGCCTGCCCCCGTGGGTGCGCGAAGGGGGCCGCGAAGCCCTCTTGAAGCGTCTCGCGGACCCCGCCACTCGCGAGCGCGTGAAGGCCGACATGGCGAAAGAGGCGACCGACTGGGAGAACCAGTACCTGGGCTCGGGCGGCGCTGAAGGGATCATGGTCGCGGAAGTGCTCGATCCGAAGTTGAAGGCCTACGAGGGCAAGACGATCGCTTCAATCGCCGCGGCCGAGAACAAGGACCCCCGCGACGCCGTCATCGACATCGTCCTCGCCGACCGCGCCAACGCCGGCTGCATCATCGCGATCATGGACGAGAAGGACGTGCGGGCTGCGCTCGCGCACCCGCTTGTCTCCTTCGGAACCGATTCTCCGGCCAAGGCGACCGACGGCCCTCTTTCCCACGAGACCTCGCACCCTCGCGGGTGGGGCTCGGCCGCCCGCATCCTCGGCTACTACGTGCGTGAGGAGAAGGTCCTGACACTCGAGGAAGCGATCCGGAAGATGACGTCGTTCGCGGCGGAGGCCGCGGGCCTGCCGGACCGCGGCCTCGTCAAGCCCGGCTTCGCTGCCGACCTCGCCGTCTTCGACCCAGCGACCGTCCGCTCCGTCGCGACCTTCGAAAGCCCCAATCACTACAGTGAGGGCTTCCGCTACGTCGCCGTCAACGGTGTCCTGGTCGTGGACGACGGGAAGATTACCGGCAAAACGCCGGGGCGCGCGTTGCGGGGGCCGGGCTATGCGAAGCCCGGCCACGAGGGATTGGACTAAAGTCAACAGGCGGGACCTCTGGCAATTGTTTGTCGCGGATCGTCAGTGAATCCTTGAAGGCGGGCCGAGTCGAAGTGGGCCAAGAATCTCCTTGACCCGTCCCCCGCCCCACAGATAGCCTCGCCCTACAGTCAGAGTGTTGCCTGATTCGACAACCGGGTGGCGGAAGCATCCGTTGCCGCGTAACTTTGGAGGTCCGGCATGAAAAGACGGAGCAGCTGGATCCTTTCCGCTCTTGCCCTGCCGCTTTTTCTCGTCGTGGTATTCGTGCCTCTGAGCCGGGCCCAGGTCGCCAGGATCTCAAGAGGCGCGCTTCTCCTTCCGAAGAAGCTCTTGTCTTTGCCTCCGAGAGTCCTGGGTGGCGCCATGCTCCAGTCGCCCGTCATGCCTGCCGCGATAGAACAGGCGAGCAACGGCGTCATTGTGGGGACCTCGTATCACAACGACACTTCACCGCCGCTGCGCGATATAAAGCAGTTGCCCATAGAGTCACACGCCGAGCGAGAGGCAAACGAAAACCCGAAATTACCGACACATCATAAAGACAGCCCCGATGAAGCCGTCGGCCAGGACCAGGCTGTCTCATTGCCGAGTATCCCCGGCACCATTCTGAACTTCGACGGCACCCCCTTCCCGGGTGTGGCGTGCAATTGCGCGCCGCCTGACACCGATGGCGAGGTGGGCTCGACGCAGTACGTCCAGATCGTCAACGAAGGCTATCAGGTCTTCAACAAGACCACGGGTGCCTCGGTGTTGGGGCCTTCGGGCATCTCCACGATCTGGTCCGGCTTTGGCGGCGTTTGCGAGACCAATGGCGACGGCGACCCGATCGTGATCTACGACCAGCTCGCCAACCGCTGGATCATCAGCCAGTTCGCAGGCTCCGGGGTCCCGACCGACGAGTGCGTCGCCGTCTCCGTCTCGAGCGATGCCACCGGCGCGTATAACCGCTATGGCTTTCATCTCGGCACAAACTTCTTCGACTATCCCAAGCTCTCCGTCTGGCCAGACGCCTACTACATGAGCATGAACGTGTTCAACTCGTCCGGCACGGCCTTCCTCGGCCCGCAGCCCTTCGCCTTCGACCGGACGAAGATGCTCGCCGGCCTCCCGGCCACGTTCGTCAGCACCGGCATCACCAACGGGCCCGCCGAGGATAGCTATCTGCCCGCCGACCTGGACGGTTCGAACCTGCCGCCGGCCGGCGCACCGGGAACGTTTGTCGAATGGCCCGGGTCCGGCGCCTACAAAGTCTTCCACTTCCACGCCGACTTCGCCGTTCCCGCCAACACGACGTTCACTCTGTTCGCCAGCCCGGCCGCCGCGGGATTCACGGAGCTGTGCCCTGCGACGCGAGCCTGCATACCCCAGCTCGGGGGGACCGCCGCGGACGGCATCGGCGACCGGTTGATGCACCGGCTGGCCTACCGAAAATTTGGCGCCTCCGAATCGGTGGTCGGCAATTACACCGTGAGTTCGGGCGGGGTGGCTGGCATACGCTGGTTCGAGCTCCGCAACGTGACCGCCGGCCCGGTCACGGTTTCCCAGGAGAGCACCTACCAGCCCGACGCCGACTGGCGCTGGATGGGCAGCGCGGCGATGGACAACCAGGCGAATCTGGCCATCGGGTTTAGCACCTCCAGCGCCACCATCTTCCCGCAGATTCGCTACGCGGGGCGATTGGCGGGCGATCCCATCAACACGCTAGGGCAGGGTGAAGCCCACATGTTCGACGGCACAGGCAGTCAAACAGACACGAGTAATCGTTGGGGCGACTACAGCGCCATGACGGTAGATCCGGTGGACGACTGCACCTTCTGGTACACCCAGGAGTACTACTCCACGACGAGCTCCTTCAACTGGCGCACGCGCATCGGCAATTTCAAGTTCAGCGGGTGCACGGCGCCCGCGACAGGAACGGCGCACTTCGTCGTCACAATCTGTGCTGGGGGGTCGCCTCTGTCGAACGCTCTGGTCTCGATCGACGGGTCACCTTATGGCGCCACACTCGCCGACGGCACGTACGATGCCACGCTTTCTCCAGGAGCGCACACATACTCGGTCTCAAAGGCCACGTTTGCCACGGTTTCCGGCAACTTTAGCATCTCAACGGGAGCAACCACGAACATACCCGTGTGCTTACAGGGAACTCCCGTTATCGTGGCCGCGGGCTCGACGCTCATGGCCGAGAGCTGCACAAACGGCGTCATCGACCCGAACGAGAACGTGACCGTCAGCTTCAACCTGATGAACACCGGCGGGGCCAGCACTTCGAACCTTGTCGCGACGCTCCAGGCGTCCGGCGGTGTCACGCCGATCACCGGCCCCCAGAGCTACGGCGTCATTGCGCCGGGCGGCTCTGCCGCGAGGAACTTCTCGTTCACTGCAAGCGGAACCTGCGGCGGCACTCTCACCGCGACGATTCAACTCCAGGACGGTACGACCGCTCTTGGTAACGCCACCTACACGTTCAAGCTCGGCGTGCTGAACACGATTACCGCGTTCTCTCAAAACTTCGACGGAGTGGTGGCGCCCGCGCTGCCGGCTGGCTGGACAACGACGGCCAGCGGTGCTGAGTCCCCGTGGGTGACGTCAACGACCACGCCCAACAGCGCGCCGAACGATGCCTTCGCGCCGGACCCGGCCACCCCCGGCCTCACGGAGCTTTTGTCTCCGACCATCGCGATGCCCGCGGGCTCAATGCAGTTGACTTTCCGGAACAATTACAACACCGAGTTCACCTTCGACGGCTTGGTGCTGGAGATCAGCATCAACGGCGGGGCTTTCCAGGACATCCTCGCCGCGGGCGGAAGCTTCACGGCCGGCGGCTACAACAGCACCATCTCCACCGCCTTCGCCAATCCGCTCGCCGGACGGGCGGCCTGGACCGGCAACTCCGGCGGCTATATCACCACGACGGCGAGCCTGCCGGCCGCGGCCAGCGGGCAGAACATACAGCTGAAGTGGCGCATGGGGAGCGACAACGGCGTTTCCGTGGTGGGTGTACGGATAGACGACGTCTCGATCGGCACTTCCTCATTCGTCTGCTGCGTGAGTGGCGCGACGCCAACGCCGACTCCGACGACGACTCCGACCAATACACGGACCAACACACCGACGAGCACCCCGACCAACACGCCGACGCGCACTCCAACGACCACGCCCACCAACACACCGACGAACACCCCGACCAACACGCCGACGCGCACCCCGACGGCCACGTCCACAAACACACCCACCAACACCCCGACCAACGCGCCGACGAACACGCCTACGGTCACCCCGACCAATACGCCGACGCGCACTCCAACGACCACGCCCACAAACACACCCACCAACACCCCGACGCCGACCAACACGCCGACGCCGGTGGCGGCGAACACGGGCAAGATCGCGGACTCTTCGACCACATGCGCCGCCTTCAGTTCAGGGAGTTTCACAGCCGCTAATACGATCGCGTACCGCGCCAATCACTCCAGCATCAAGACCGTGTCCCCTACCGGCTTCTCCTACTTCAGCAGAGTCACGGGGCAGTCCTTCCAGGGGGGCGACGCGATCACCATCGGTCAAGCGGACAACAGCGGCAACGGAACGCCATTGTTTGCGGCACAGAGCCCGGTGAGCCTGTTCAGCGCGGCCAACTGCAGCACCAGCAACGCGAGCGCCACGATTACGACAGGCAATCCGGTGACGATCACTTTCAACTCAGCGTTTTCCGGCAACCTCATCATCGGGGTAAAATACTCGACGAAATCGGTGGTTGGCGCACCTCAGCCTTCCCCGGCCACGGTGCACTACAGTTTCGTGACGGCGGCCAAGGGCATACCGGTCGACCTCAACACAAACGGACTGGATCTGGCGCCGAGGTAATTTCGACCGGCTGCTCAGAAAGGCTTACGGCCCGGTCCAGTGTCCGGAGCCGAAGCCGTGAGTCTTGACTAGCGCCGGCGGCGAAGCGTTTTTTCCAGGAGCAACCGCGACCGGCGCGGGGGCGCCATTCGCACGAGGCCGAACTGCTCGATGGCATGCTTCCGGATGTGATCCATCGCCTCGTCCACGGAGTCGGTGAAGAGGAAGAGGTCGAGGTCCGCGCGGTCGATCGTGCCGGCCTCCGCCATCTCGTTCAGGAATCCGACGAGCGGGCGCCAGTACTCCTTGCCGAAGAGGATGACGGGGAAGCTCTCGATCTTTCGGGTCTGGATGAGAACGGCCGCTTCGAAGAACTCGTCCATCGTGCCCATGCCGCCCGGCATGACGACGAACGCGTAGGAGTATTTGACGAGCATGACCTTGCGCACGTAGAAGTGGCGGAAGGTCACCCGGCGGTCGAGGTAGGCGTTGATCTTCTGCTCCTCGGGCAGAACGATGTTGCATCCCACGGAGAAGCCGCCGGCCTCCTTCGCGCCGCGGTTGGCCGCTTCCATGATGCCCGGCCCCCCGCCGGTCATCACCGTGAAACCGATTTTCGCGAGCCTCTGACCCACCGTGCGCGCGAGTGCGTAATAGGGATGATCTTCCTTGAACCGCGCCGATCCAAACACGGTCACGCACGGCCCCACGAAATGGAGCGCCCGGAAGCCACGGATGAACTCCACGAGGATCGTCAGGACCGATTTGAGCTCGCTTCCGCGCGAGCGCGGCCCTTCCAGGAAAACGCGCTCTTCCGGCTCGGGGACGGCCTTCTGGATGTGCTCGGAGCCAGGAGGATCGAGATCCGGCGTGTCCATCGCCGTCATTCTGACGCCCGCGGGGGCGCGGATGCTACCGGTCGATGCCGGCCTATCGCCTTCACCCCGACCTGCCGGCCGCTCGCCTCGCGAGACGCGACCCGACTCTTGCTGCCGGCGCTGAAGTCAAGCGCGGGGCGGACGCCTCACGCTCCCCCGCGGGTGTAGGGGGGGGGCGCCTCGGTCATTTCCTTGCGACGGCCAGACGGGCTTCGGCGAGCCCGAGGCGGGTGCGGATCTCGTCGAGTGTTTCGCGGGAAGCGGTTTTCAGCTCTTCTTCCGCCCGGGAGCGCTCTTTTTCGGCGGCGTCGACATTGATCTCTCCCGGCTCCTCGGCGAGGTCGGCCAGCACGGAAACGGAGTCGCCCGCCACCTCGACGAACCCCGCGGAGATCGCGAGCGACTTCTCGGCCCCGCCCGCCCTGTAGCTCAGAACGCCCGTCGTCAGGAGGCTGATGAGCGGCGCGTGCCCCGGCAGGATGCCCAGGTACCCGAGTTGTCCCGGAAGCTCGACCTGGTCGGCGTCCGTTTCCACGACCTTCTTTTCGGGGGTCACCACAACGAGCTTCAAGGCCATCACTTCTCCTCAAAACGCGTGGACATCGTCGTCCTCTCTGGACTCTCGACTCTCGACTCTTGACTTCTCTCAGAACGTGCTCTGGATCAGGCCGCCGTCCACCTGGAGGGTCGCGCCGGTAATGTAGCTCGCGCGCTCGCTCGCGAGAAAAGCGACGACTTCGCCGATCTCTCGAGGTTCTCCGTAGCGGCCGAGGGGGATGGTCTCCTGCACGCGCGCCGCGTATTCATCGACGGAGACCCCTTCCTGCTTCGAACGGATCTCGTTCAATTCGACCTGCCGGGCCGTCAGGACGTGACCCGGCACGACGGCGTTGACCAGGACGCCTTCGCGCGAGAACTCGTTGGACATCGTCTTCGTGAGAGCCGAGAGCCCCGCGCGCAGCGTGCTCGAGATCGTAAGCAGCGCGATCGGCTGCTTGGCCGTCAGGGACGTTAAGTGAATGATCCGGCCCCATCTCCGCTCCCGCATCCGGGGGAGGACCAGCCGGGAGAGCCGGACGACGTTCATCAGCGTCAGATCGATACCTCGCCTCCATTGCTCCTCGGAAAGATCCAGGAACTTCGCCGCGGGCGGGCCCCCCGTGTTCGTAACCAGGATGTCCACCGGCCCCGACTCTTCGACCGCCGCGCGATGCCAGGCCTCGAGCTCCTCGGCCTTCGTGACGTCGCAGGCAAAGACGTGCACCGCCACGCCCGGCGCCTCCGCCAGGATCTTTCCCCTGGCCGTCTCCAACGCCGCCCGATCACGCGAGCAGATCGAGACCCGGCAATCTTCTTTCGCCAGCGCGGTCGCGGCCGCGAGCCCGATTCCTTTGCTCGCCGCCGCCACCATCGCCACGCGACCCTTGATGCCGAGGTCCATAGCAGCAGTTTTCAGTCTTCAGTTTTCAGTTTCAGTTTTTTCGCGGTCGGACCTGAGTACCGACAACTGACAACTGACAACTGACAACCGAAAACTCGCCTCTCAGGCCGCGCTCTTCGCCAGCTTCTCTGCTTCTTCGCGCGCCTCGTCTATCGTGCCGATCATGTAGAAGGCCTGCTCGGGCATGTCGTCGCACTTGCCGTCGACGATCTCCTTGAAGCCCTTGATCGTGTCGGCGATCTTGACGTACCGCCCCTCGCGGCCGGTGAACTGGGACGCGACGAAGAAGGGTTGCGAGAAGAACTTCTGCATCTTGCGCGCGCGGGCCACCGTCACCTTGTCGTCCTCCGAGAGCTCGTCGATGCCGAGGATCGCGATGATGTCCTGCAGGTCCTTGTATTTCTGGAGGACCGCCTGAACCGCGCGGGCGACGGCGTAGTGCTCCTCGCCGACGATCCGCGGCGTCAGGATCTTCGAGGTCGAGGCGAGCGGATCGACCGCCGGGTAGATGCCGAGCTCGACGATCTGCCGCGACAGAACGGTCGTGGCATCCAGATGCGCGAACGCGGCCGCCGGCGCCGGGTCGGTCAGGTCATCGGCGGGGACATAGATCGCCTGCACCGAAGTGATCGAGCCCTTCTTGGTCGAGGTGATCCGCTCCTGGAGCTCTCCCATCTCGGTCGCGAGGTTGGGCTGGTAGCCGACGGCCGAGGGCATGCGCCCCAGAAGCGCCGAGACCTCCGAGCCCGCCTGCGTGAAGCGGAAGATGTTGTCGATGAAGAGGAGCACGTCCTTGCCTTCGGTATCGCGAAAGTACTCGGCCACGGTCAGCCCCGCCAGGCCGACGCGCAGCCGCGCGCCCGGCGGCTCCGTCATCTGCCCGTAGATCAGGGCGGCCTTCGACTTGGACGGGTCTCCCGGCGTGATGACGCCCGACTCGCTCATCTCGAGGTACAGGTCGTTGCCCTCGCGCGTGCGCTCGCCCACTCCGGCGAAGACCGAGTAGCCGCCGTGCTGCATCGCGACGTTGTTGATGAGCTCCATGACGATGACCGTCTTGCCCACTCCCGCGCCGCCGAAGAGGCCGGTCTTCCCCCCCTTGGAGTACGGCTCCAGCAGGTCCACGACCTTGATCCCGGTCTCGAACATCTCGACTTCTGTCGATTGGTCCTCGTACCTCGGCGGCTCGCGGTGGATCGACCAGCGCTCTTTCGCGTTGATGGGCCCGCGGTTATCCACCGGCTCGCCGATGACGTTCATGATGCGGCCGAGCGTCTCGTCGCCCACGGGAACCGAGATCGGCGCGCCCGTGTCAACGGCCTTCATGCCACGCACCATGCCGTCGGTCGGCTTCATGGAAATGCAGCGCACCCGGTTTTCCCCCAGATGCTGCGCGACCTCCGCGATCACGTCGATCGCGACGCCCGTCTTGCTCGCCTCTTCCTTGACGACGACCGCGTTGTAGATCGCCGGCAGATGCCCCTCCGGGAACTCCACGTCGAGGACGGGGCCGATCACCTGGACAACGCGGCCAACCCTTGCTTCCGCCATATGTAACCCCTTCGTTGAAGTTGTCAGTTTTCAGTGAACTGAAAACTATTCCTGTGCTGCCGATCCGGACACGATCTCGATCAGTTCCTTGGTGATGCGCGCCTGGCGGGCGCGGTTGTAGGTCAACGTCAGCGAATCGATCAGGTCGCCGGCGTTGCGGGAGGCCGAGTCCATGGCCGTCATTCTGGCGGCGTGCTCGGCGGCCGACGACTCGAGCAGCATCCGGAAAATAATGAACTCGAGGTAGCGGGGTAGGAGGCGCGCCAGGATCGCCTCGGGGTCAGGCTCGTAGATGAAGTCGGCCGGCTTCTCTCCGGAGGCCTCGGTTACCGCGGTCTTTCCGCGCTCGATCGGGAGAACCTTCTCCACCCGGATGGTCTGCGCGATGACCGACTTGAACTCGTTGGCCACGACGTAGACCGCGTCGGCGCGATCCTGCGTGAATTCCGCGGCCAGGTATTCGGCGATTTCCCCCGCATGGGCGTATTCGATGCGGGCGAAGATGCCCGGGTAGGCTTTCGGAGCGAGCGTCTTCGAGCGCCGTTTCCAGTAGTCGTGCGCCTTCTTCCCGATCGGCAGGATTGTCACCGATTCCCAGCCCCGCTTCTCGGCGAGGAGCAACGTCGCCGCCCGGTGCACGTTCGCGTTAAAGGCGCCGGCGAGACCCCTGTCCCCCGCGACGATCAGGAGAATCACGCGCTTCTCCTCGCGGGCGGCCAGAAGCGGATGCCGCGCCTCCGTCACGCGCGCCGAAACCGACGAGAGCACTTCCCGCAGCAGCTTCGCGTAGGGGCGGGACGCGATCGCGCGATCCTGGGCGCGGCGCAGCTTCGCCGCCGCGACCATCTTCATGGCCCGGGTGATCTGCTGCGTGTTCTTCAACGACCGCAGCCGCCGCCGGATATCGATTAAGGAAGCCATGGAGTGGAGTCTTCAGTTTTCAGTTTTCAGTTCTCAGTTTTCAGCTCTCAGTTTGAGTTATCGGCTTCAGTTCTCAACTGACAACTGAGAACTGATGACTGACAACTTCTCACGCCGCCACCGCGTCGCTGTTCTCTTTGACGAATCGATCCTTGAAGCTCTTGATCGCGGCGGCGAGCGCCTCCTCCGCGGCCTTCTCGAGCTTCCCGGTCGAGGCAATCGCGGAGAGAACGTCCGCGTGCTCGCTCTTCAAGAACTGGTGCAGCCCCGCCTCGAAGGGGAGGACCGCATCCACTCTCAGCGAGTCGAGGTAGCCCTTGGTGCCCGCGAAAATCGAGGCGACCTGCAGCTCGACGTCCATCGGCAGGTACTGGGCCTGCTTGAGGATCTCGACCAGGCGCTGTCCGCGCGCGAGCTGCGCCTGGGTCGTCTTGTCGAGGTCCGAGCCGAACTGCAAGAAGGCGGCAAGCTCCCGGTACTGCGCGAGGTCCAGTCGCAGTGTCCCGGCCACCTGTTTCATGGCCTTGATCTGCGCGCTACCCCCGACGCGGGAGACCGAGAGGCCCACGTTGACGGCCGGACGCACGCCCGAATAGAAGAGGTCCGCCTCGAGATAGATCTGCCCGTCGGTGATCGAGATGACGTTGGTCGGGATGTAGGCCGAGACGTCGCCGGCCTGCGTCTCGATGATCGGAAGGGAGGTGAGCGAGCCGCCGCCGTTGGCGTCCGAGAGCTTCGCCGCGCGCTCGAGCAGGCGGGAGTGCAGGTAGAAAACGTCGCCCGGATACGCCTCGCGCCCCGGCGGGCGCCGCAAGAGCAGCGAGATCTCGCGGTATGACGCCGCGTGCTTGGACAGGTCGTCGTAGATCGTCAGGGCGTGCTTCTTGTTGTAGAGGAAGTACTCCCCCATTGCGCACCCGGCGTACGGCGCGACGAACTGCATCGGCGCGGGCTCGGCGGCGGAGGCGGACACGACGATCGTGTGCTCCATCGCTCCGTACTCCTCGAGCGTCTTGACGACCTGCGCCGCGGTGGACTTCTTCTGGCCGATCGCCACGTAGACGCAGATGACTCCTTTCCCCTTCTGGTTGATGATCGTGTCGATCGCGACGGCGGTCTTGCCCGTCTGGCGGTCGCCGATGATGAGCTCGCGCTGCCCGCGGCCGATCGGGATCATCGCGTCGATGGCTTTCAACCCGGTCTGGACAGGCTCCCGCACCGGCTGCCGGTCGATGACGCCGGGCGCGATGCGTTCCAGGGGATAGAACTCCTGCGTCGCGATCGGCCCCTTCCCGTCCACCGGGCGGCCCAGCGCGTCCACGACGCGCCCGACCATCGCGGGACCGACGGGCACCTGGATGATCTTGCCCGTGCGGCGCACCTGCTGCCCTTCGATGACCTCGCGCGATTCGCCGAGCAGAACGACGCCGACGTTGTCTTCCTCGAGGTTCAAGGCGAGGCCGAAGAGGTCGTGCCCGAAGTCGAGGAGCTCCCCCGCCATCGCGTTGTCCAGGCCGTACACGCGCGCGATCCCGTCCCCGACGGAGAGCACGGTGCCGACCTCGGCGACGTCGATCGCCTTCTCGTATCCGGCCAGCTGCTGTTTGAGGATCTCCGTTATTTCGTCCGCTTTAATCCGCATTGTCAGGCCCCCGCCCTTTCTTTCGTCAGGTCCGAAAACCTCTCGACGGCGTGGCGGACGGAAGCGTCGAAGACCTCGCTGCCGACCTTCGCCACGAATCCCCCCAGGATCGTCGCATCCACGTCCACTTCGAGCCGCACGCGGCGCCCGACGCGGCGCCCGAGCGCTTCCGCGATCTTCCCGCGCTCCGCGTCGCCGACGGGCCGCGCGACGGTCACGCGGGCCGCGACGACGCCGCTCGTCTTGTCGGATTGAAGGCGAATCGCAGTGAGGATCTCCGAAAGCGAGAGGATGCGGCCGTGCTCGAGCGCGAGGTTGAGCAGGCGCGCGCCGAGATCGTCTACGTCCCCCTTCTTCGCGAGCAGCGCGAGCGTCCCCCTTTTTGCCGTCAGCGGCACCGAGGGCGACAGGAAGAACGCTTTGAGGCGCGCGTCGCCGGCAACCGCGTCGCGCACCGCTCCCGCGCCTTCCAGGAACCGCTCGACGTCGTAGGCGGGCGGGGCAGTCTGGAGAAACGCCTGGGCGTAGCTGCGCGCGAAGGCCGTCATGAGTGCTGCGGAAGCTCCGCGACGGCCTCGTCCAGGAGGCGCCGGCGGTCCTCGTCCGTGATCTCCGACGAGAGCCTCGCCAGCGCCGCTGACGACGTCAAGTCCGCGGCCGCGCGGCGCAGCTCTTCCTTGGCAAAAGCGAGGCGCCGGGCGATCTCCTGCTCGGCCTCGCGCCGCACCCTCTCGGCCTCCTCGTCCGCTTTCCGGATGAGCGCCGCCCGGGCGCTCTCCCCTTCGGCCAGGCCCCGGGCGCGCACGTCGGCAAGGTCGCGGTCCAGCCGCGCCATCCGCTCGTGGATCTCTGTTTCCAGGCGCGCCGCTTCCTCGCGTCCCTTCCGCGCCCGGACGATGCGCTCTTCGACGGCCTGTTGCCGGCGGGCGAACGCCTGCGCGAGCGGCCGCGCGACGAAGTAAACGAGGACCCCGAGGAAGCCGATCAGGTTGGCGATCTGCCAGATCCACATCGGCAGCCCGAGAAAACTCTCGCCTCCCTCGGCGGGCGAGACGAGCGAGACCGCCGCAAAAAACCGAAGGCTCACGCGGCGAGCTTTCGTCCGAGGACTTTTTCGACGAGCGTCTGCGCCAGGATCTCGGTCCTCCTGGGAAGCTCGGCCGCGGATCGGGCCGTCTCCGTGGCGATCTCGCTCGCCGCGAGCTCGAGCAAGGCGCCCGAGGCCGTGCGCGCCTCGGCGAGCTTCTTCTCCAGGTGCGCGCGCCCGTCCGCCCGCATTGTCTCCCGCTCCTTCAGGGCCTCGCGCCGGGCGCGCGCCAGCTCCTGCTCGATATGAGCAACGGCCCGGGACAGTCCTTCGAGGCTCTCGGCGTGAACCCGCGCGGCCGTCGCTTCTTCCGTCTCGCGCGCCTCCAGGATCCCGCCGAGCGGGAGGAAGAGATACCTCTTCAGGATCGCGTAAGCGATGAGAAAGGCGATAACGACGTAGAGCAACGTGACATCGGGGGCTTTGATCATGATTCCTGACCGCGTTTAGCCCCGTGGCTCGCTCAAAGCGCCGCACGGGGGAGTTTCGGTTCGGGGCCGCGGATCAATAGCACAGTTGAGAGGAAAGAGTCGAGGAGGGGCGAAAGCGGAGTCCCTCGCGGCCATTTTCAATCCCGTCGAAAGACCCGTTTGATCGAACGTCGAAAAGTTGAAGGTCGAAAAGTTCGTGGCCCCAACCTTCGACCTTCGACCAACCGAGAATAGAGCCCACATTGGCGTCTTCATATAAGACGTTTAGTATCAATAGTTTAACTCAACGTGGAAACGGCAACTCCACGAGATTCGAGGTCTCCTCACCCATCTGGCAGGAGCCTTCGAAGTGAGCCCCCTCTTCGATCCGCAGGACCGGCGTGATGATGTCTCCGAAGACGCGGGAGCCGGAGAGGAGCTCGACACGCTCGGCCGCATGCACGGAGCCCTTTAGCGTTCCATTGACGGAGAGCCGGCCGACATCGATCTCGGCCGTGACATCCGCGGTGTCTCCGAGGGTCAGCTCTCTCCCCGACCGGATCTTCCCCTCGAACCGCCCGTCGATTCGGAAGGTCTCTTCGAACGCCAGGTCCCCCCGGACATGACTGCCGCGATCGATGAATCCATTGAGCGTCGAACCGTCTTCTCGGGTTTTCATAGGCTCCTCCCCTGGTTGGTCGGTTAATCGAGTCAGTTGTTCTTCCCTGAGAGCCTGTCGAACAGGCCCATGAGTTCCTCTTCCGAGCCGAATGCGATCTCGATCCTGCCTCCTCGCCGGGAGCGCGCGATCCGGACCCGCGTCTTCAAGCGCCGCGAGAGCTTCTCCTCGGCGTCGCGCGTGAAGGGGTCGGTGCGCCGCTCGCGCCGCACCTTCCCCTCGGAGCTGAATGACGCGACCCGCTTTTCGGTCTGCCGGACTGACAATGCCCGCCGGAGGATCTCGTCGGCCAGCCGTTCCTGATCGTCTGCGGAGGCGAGGGCAGCGAGCGCCTTGGCGTGGCCGGCCGAGAGCGAGCCATTCTGGATCTTGTCGCGCACCGAAGAAGGCAGCTTCAGGAGGCGCAGGGCGTTGGCGACCGACGCTCTGTCCTTTCCGACGCGCCGCGCCACGTCTTCCTGGGTCAGATGAAACTCTTCTTTCAGGCGGGAGTAGGCGGCGGCCGCTTCGAGCGGGTTCAGGTCCTCGCGCTGGAGGTTCTCGACCAGCGCGATCTCCAGCATTTCCTTGTCCGAGCGCTTCTCGAGCACGACGACCGGCACCCGCGCGAGGCCGGCCTTCGCCGCGGCGCGCCAGCGGCGCTCTCCCGCGACAATCTCGAACTTGTCGCCCCGGACAACGACGACGATCGGCTGGACGATGCCCTGCTCCCTGATCGACAGGGCGAGCTCCTCGAGGGTCGCCGCGGAGAAATCCCGGCGGGGCTGGAACCGGCCCGGTATCAGCCTCTCGATCTCGACCTCGTGTGCGAATGTTCCCCGGGGAACATCCTCCCGGCCCGGCAGGAGGGCCGACAGTCCCCTTCCCAGGACCTGTTTGCGGCTCAGGACCGGCCCCCGCGGCGCTTCAGGAATTCCCGCGCCAGGGCGATGTAAGCCTCCGCTCCCTTCGATTTCACGTCGTAAGCGAGGACAGGCTTGCCGAAGGAAGGCGCTTCCCCCAGGCGGACGTTTCGCGGAATCACGGTCCTGTACACCTCGTCTCCGAAATGCTTGCGGATGTCGTCGGTAACCTGCCGCCCGAGGTTAGTTCGGTCGTCGTACATCGTCAAGACGATCCCTTCAACCGCCAGTTGAGGGTTGAAGCTCAGCTTCACGCGCTCGATTGTCTCCAGGAGCTCTGACAGCCCCTCCAGCGCGAAATACTCGGTCTGGATCGGGACGAGAACCGAATCGGCGGCCGTCAGCGCGTTGACTGTCAGGAGCGACAGGGCCGGGGGGCAGTCCACGAAGAGAAACTCGAATTCAGCGCGCACCGGATCGAGCGCGGCTCGAAGGTGGCCCTCGCGCCCGGCCCGGTTGACGAGCTCGACCTCGGCACCCACGAGATCGCGCCCTGAGGGAAGGAGCGACAGGTTCGGAAAGGCCGTGGGACGGATCGCGGCCAGCGCCTGGCCCTCCAGGAGAACGTCATAGGATTTGGCCCCGTCCTTTTCGCGCGAGAAGCCGAGCCCCGAGGTGGCATTGGCCTGGGCATCCAGATCCACGATCAGCACCTTGCGATCGAACGCCGCGAGAGCCGCTCCGAGGTTGATGGCCGTGGTGGTCTTGCCGACCCCCCCCTTCTGATTCGCGATCGCGATGATCCGGCCCATGGCCGGGATTATGACGCCTTGCGCGGCTGCTCGAAGCGGCCGAAGGGGAGCAAGCGGCCGCGGAGCAACATCCCCCTGGCGAATCACCGCTTGACCGCTTTCCGACCGAAACGGGCATTGTTCCACGGGGAACGCGGGCTTTCACCGCTTGCGGAAGAGAACTATGGCGCGGCGGCGCGAACCGGGCACAGAAGTGACTGCCTCGAGGGAAAAGACACCCGCAAGAGCGCCTTCCACGGACTCCGGTTCGGTCGTCCAGGCCAGAAGTGCGCCGGTTTTCAAGAGGAATTTCGCACCGTCGATTTTCCTGGAAAGCCCCCCGAGGGCGCGCACGGCCGCGACGTCGTATGCGGCCACGGCCAGCCTCTCGACACGCTCTTCCAGAACCTTCGCGTTCGGAACGGGAACGGCGCGCACGGCGTGCCGAAGGAAGGTCGCGCGTTTCCCGCGAGGCTCGAGGAGCGTAACCGACAGGTCGGTCCGGACGATTGCCAGAGGCAGGCCAGGCAGGCCGGCCCCCGATCCAATGTCGAGAAGTCGAGCGCCATCAATAATTAACTTCTCTCCTAAGATTGATTCGAGGGCGTGCGGGACGAGGTCCTCGGCGCTCATCGGGCCCGTCAGGTTGGTTCGTCTTCTCCAGAGATCGAGCTCTGCCAGGTAGCGGGAAAGCGCGAGAAGCCGCGGCTTGTCGAGCGACAGGCCGAAACGGGGGAGCTCTCTGGTTATTTCTCCGGCGAAAAACTCAGACGGCTGCGCCCCGGCCTCTTTCAACACGAGCCGAGATTATCGCGACGGCCGCGGGCGTCACGCCGGGGATACGGGAAGCCTCGCCGACGGTGCGCGGGCGTCGTTTCGAGCATTTCTCGACGATTTCCCGGGAGAGACCCGAGACCTCGCCGTAATCGAAATCCTCCGGGATCTTTCTCGCCTCGAGCGGCTTGAGACGTTCGACGCGCTCTCTTTCCCGCCGGATGTATCCCTCGTACCGCACCCGGCTCACGAGAATGCTCCTCTCTTCGCGGGAGAGCTCCGAGAACATCTGTGTAGCGAAAGCCTCGATCGCGGCATCGCCAGACAAGTCGTTACGCTGCAATAGTTTATGTAGCGTCGCCGGACCCTCCAGGCAAATCCCCAGCTTCTCGAGGACGTCCTGCTTCGTCTCCCGATCGGGATTTATGGTTCTTCTCGCGAGCTCCACCTGCGCACTCGCGATCCGCTTTTCGCTCCGCATCGCTCCCGCGTACTCCTCCTCGGTAATGAGGCGGAGCCTTCGGCCATGCGGCAGGAGCCGTGCAAGCACCGAGTCGACTCCGAGAAGCAGCCGGTACTCGGCCCGGGAGGTAAAGAGCCGATAGGGTTCTTCCAGTCCTTTCTTCGTCAGGTCGTCGATCATCACGGCGGCGTAGGCCTCCGCCCGATCGAGAACGAACGGCTCCTCGGCGAGAACGGCGAGCGCGGCATTGATGCCCGCCCAGAGCCCCTGCGCCGCGGCCTCCTCGTACCCCGAGGTGCCGTTGATCTGCCCCGCGAGATAAAGACCTGGCACCTCCTGCGCCTCGAGCGTCATGCGGAGCTGCTCCGGAAAGGAAAAGTCGTACTCGACCGCGTAGCCGGGTCGAAGCACCCGCGCGCCGGAGAGTCCGGGAATCTCCGCCAGTATCGCCCTCTGGACTTCTTCCGGGAGCGACGTCGAGAGACCGTTGACGTAGATTTCTTCCGCGTCCCACCCTTCGGGCTCGAGGAAGATGGCGTGGCGCGGCTTCTCCGCGAAACGCACGACCTTGTCCTCGACGGAGGGACAGTAGCGCGGGCCGATGCCCCGGATTTGCCCCGAGTACATCGGGCTCCTGTGGAGGTTCTCCCGGATGAGCCCGTGGACCCGCTCGTTTGTCCACGTCAGCCAGCAGAGCGCCTGCCTGCCGGGAAGCGCTTCCGTCCGGAACGAGAACGGCGCCGGCGGGTCGTCGCCTCTCTGGGGCTCGCAGCGGCCGTAGTCCACGGTGTCGCGGTGCACGCGCGGAGGCGTGCCCGTCTTGAAGCGGCCGAGCTTCAAGCCGAGCCGCGCGAGTCCGCCCGAGAGGCCCCTTGACGCGGCCTCGCCGACGCGCCCGCCTTCTGTCTTCTTGTCCCCCGTGTGCATCAGGCCGCGCAGGAAAGTTCCGGTCGTGACGACGGTGGCCTCCGCTTCGAAGCGCCGGCCATCCGACGTGACAACGCCGGCCACCCGGCCCCTGGCGTCGAGGAAGTCTTCCGCCATCCCTTCGAGCAGCGTCAGGTTCGACGTTTCCTCGAGAGCCCGGCGCGCCAGGCGCGAATAGAGCGCCCTGTCGCACTGCGCCCGCGGCCCCCAGACGGCCGGACCGCGCGATCGGTTCAGGATTTTGAACTGAATCCCCGCCCTGTCCGCCAAAACTCCCATGAGGCCCCCGAGCGCGTCCACCTCGCGCACGAGCTGCCCCTTGGCGAGGCCTCCAATCGCCGGATTGCAGGACATCCGGCCGATCGCGGGAATCTCCCCGGTCAGCAGCGCGGTCCTGCGGCCCATCCGCGCCGCGGCGTGCGCAGCCTCGATTCCTGCATGACCGCCGCCGATGACGAGTACCTGATACTTCATCGCAGTGGTTCCTGACGGGGTGACGGGGAGACGGGGTGACAGGGAGAAGGGCTTCGACCAGTTTCACCCCGTCCCCCCGTCCCCCCGTCTCCCCGTCCGATCATCGAAGCGACTATTTTCCTATACAAAAAGTGGAGAAGATCTCCCGGAGGACGTCTTCGGCCGTCGTCTCCCCCGCGAGATCCGCGAGCGCGTCCAGGGCGGCGTCCAGATGCGTGGCGGCGTACTCGGGGGACTCGCCGCGCGCCAGCGACGTGAGAGTCTCCGCGGCGGCCGCGCGGGCGCGAAGGACGAGATCGCGCTGGCGAAGGGTCGCGAGGACTTCGGACGCGAGGTCCGTCGATACGCCGCCGGCGAGCGCGCGCGAAAGAAGCTCGTGGAGTCTCGAGCCTGCGTCCGGCGAGAGGCCGGAAAGCGCCACCGTGCCCTCGGGCGAGTCGGCCGGGATTGCTCCGGCAAGCAGGTCGCTCTTGTTGGCGACCACGATCGCGCGTTTCCCGTCGAACCGCGCGAGGGCTGCTGCGTCTTCCCCGCTCCAGCCGAGCGCCGCGTCGAAGACGAACAGCACCAGGTCCGAGATCTGCCCCGCCTCCCGGGCCCGCAGGACGCCGATCTTCTCGACCATGTCGTCGGTCTCGCGCAGACCGGCCGTGTCAACGAGCTCGACGGGGATCCCTTCGACGTCCACCGTCGCGTGGAGCGTGTCGCGCGTCGTGCCGGGCACTTCGGTGACGATTGCGCGCGCGGACCCCACGAGCGCGTTGAAGAGGGTGGACTTGCCGACGTTGGGCCGGCCGAGGATGGCCACGCGGCAGCCCGCGGAAAGAAGTCGGCCGGTTTCGAAACTGGCCGCGAGGCTCGCAAGCGTCTCCTCAACGCGCTCAAGGCGGGAGAGCGTCGAGGCGGAGACCGTCTCCCCGACGTCTTCGGAGAAGTCGATCGTGGCGGCAAGGCCCGCCGCCACGTCGAGGAAGTCCTCGCGCGCCTCTGCCAGCCTGCGCGAGAGCCGCCCCTCCAGCCGCCGGGCCGAGAGCCGCGCGGCAGCCCCCGTGCGCGCCTCGATCAGGTCCCGCACCGCCTCCGCCTCGACCAGGTCCATCTTGCCGAGAAGAAACGCGCGCTCCGTGAACTCTCCCGGCCGCGCCAGCCGGGCCCCGGCGCCGGCCAGAGCCGCCAGCATTTGCCCGGCCACGATCGGGCTGCCGTGGATCGAGATCTCGGCCACGTCTTCGCCTGTCGCCGAAGCCGGCGCCGCGAAAAACGTCGCAAGCCCGCGATCCAGGACCTCTCCGTCACCGTCTACGAGGGCGACGAGATACGCCCGCCGCGGCTCCAGCTCTTCCGGCAATCCGCGCGCAACCGCGCGCAGGATCCTGCCGCTGTCCCGCCCCGAGACCCGCAGGAGCGCCAGCGCCGACCGTCCGACCGGAGTCGCCAACGCCGCGATGGTGTCGAGAACCGATTCGCTGTAAGGACGCATCGTTCAAGGTCCAAGGTAGCCGGAAAGCTAGGCCCTGGGTGGCCTACTTGCTACCTTGGACTTTGGATCTTGGACCTTGGACCAAGGACGCGCAACGCGCGGCCTCGCTTAACTCGCCTTTGGACGCACGGCGACTCGCTTCAAGAAGCCCTCGCCTTCGCTGCGGGTCTCGACCTCGGGGTCTTCGGCGAGCGCCAGATGGATCAGGCGCCGCTCGGCCGGCGACAACGGCGGTAGGAGCTGCGGCCGTTGCGTGCGCTTGGCCTCCTCGGCCGAGCGCAGGGCGAGCTCTTCCAGGGACTCGCGCTGGTGCTCCCGGAATCCCTCGGCGTCCAGCCGCGGATAGACCGGCCGGCCGAGCTGCCGGGAAGCAATGCGCCCGGTCAGGACTTCGAGACCGCTCAGGCCTTCGCCGCCGCCGGCGAGGAGCGGCTCGACGTCGTCGCCGATCAACTCGAAGAGCATCTCTTTGGCGGGACGGCGGCGGACCTCGACCAGAAATCCCGCCGCCGACAGGAGCTCGGAGAGCGTCGCCTCGACGGCGGCAAAAGCCTCCTCGTCCATCGCGCCCTCGGGCGCTCTTCCGGTGCGGGGGCCCTCCTCGCGCCGGCCTTCGACCTCCGGCTCTTCGGGCTCAGGGCTCAAACTCTCGACTCTCGACTCTCGACTCTCGACTCTCTCTTCCCGATTCTCGACTCTCCGAGGCTCCTCGAGCTCGATCTCGACGACCCGCCCTCCCCAGAAGGACTTCTCGTCGCGGATGACGCGGTATTTCAACTCCGTGGATGGGACGCCGATCGCCTGCGCGGCCGCTTCAACGGCGTCCGCCTCAGTCTTTCCCTCGTATCTCATCTGCAGCCCTCTCTCTGTCGTTCTACTTTGGACTTTGGACTTTGGACTTTGGACCTTGGACTCTCTTACGTCATGCCCGAGCGCGTTTCAACTTCGCCGGCTTCTCGACGTTCGGTTCGTCTTTGTTCCCCGTCTTCCCGATAAGGACCTGCTGCAGGATCGTTAGAACATTGGAGAAAAGCCAGTAGAGCACGAGTCCCGACGGCATGTCCTTCAGGAAGAATCCCCAGACGAGCGGCATCGCCATGAAGATCTTTTTCTGCGTGGGATCGGCCGTCGTCGGAGTCATCGCCTGCTGGATATACATCGTCACGGTCATCAGGATCAGCAGCACGTAGGTTCGGTCCACCGCCGAGAGGTCCGTGATCCACAGGACAAACGGCGCGTGCCGCAGCTCGATCGAGCGCGACAGGACGTTGTAGAAGGCCACCAGGATCGGAAGCTGCAGCAGGATCGGAAAGCACCCGCTCATCGGGTTGTAGCCTTCCGCCTGGTAGAGCTTCATCAGCTCCTCGTTCATCTTCTGCCGCTGCGCCGCGTCGCTCTTGGCCTTCTTATACTTGTCCCGGATCGCGTTCATCTTGGGCGCGAGCTTCTGCATCTTCTTCATCGACGAGTAGCTCTTGTGCATCAGCGGGAAGAGGAGGATGCGAATGGCGAGCGTCACGAGAAGGATCGCGACGCCGAAATTGCCGACCCATCCGTAGGTGCGCTTCAAGAGCCAGAGGAGCGGCCGCGCGAGGATCCCATACCAGCCAAAGTCCACGGTCTTCTCGAGACCGAGCTTCAGGCCTTCCAGGATCTCGACGTCCTTGGGTCCGAAATAGGCGCGGGTGGAGAGCGTTCCGCTGCCGGTGACGCCGGCCGCGATCGTCGGCGCGGGCTTGCCTTCCTTGTCTTTGAGCGGCACGGGGAAAGCGACGGCGCTCGCCGGAGACCCGGGCAGGAGAACCTCCAGGAAATAATTGTCTTCGATGCCCGCGAACCCGCGCTCGGCGAGCGGCCATTGGACGGGCTTCTCAAGCTTCTCGGGGCGAGCACGCTCGAGTCCGGCCGCCGTCGAGGCGACCGCCGTCGCCGGCATGACATAGCGGGACGCGAGCTCCTCGGGGCTGGGGTTGCGAAGACCGGTTCCCGCGAGCAGCACGTAAGGCGGCCCGACGACCGAGACCTTGACGTCGAAGAGATATCCGTCCAGAAGGCGCACCTCCTTGGTCACGGCGACGGCGCCATCGGCGAAGGAGAACCGGAGGGCGCGGTTGGACACGCGGTCGACGGCGAAGAGGGCTTCGCCAACCCGGCGAGTCAACTCCGGGTTTCCGGGGAAATCGATGGCGAAAGGTTTCTCCGCGGGGGGCGGGAGCTGGCGGATGAGATCGAGGGGCTTCTTCTCGTCGTCGGTGTGGCGCAGCAGGAGGAGCGACCGGAGCACCGCTCCACGGTTGGAGAAAGTCAGGCGCACGACGTCGTTCTCGGCCGTCGCGGCCTCTTCGACGCTACCCGCGAGGGGAGGGGGCAGGCTCTCCTTCTGCAGGACCGCGGTGGACGCCGCGGGCAGTGCTGCGCCCGTCGGAGCGGCGGCGGGGACGCCGGTCGGGGCTGCAGACACTGCGCTGGAGATAGAAAGGGGGTTGCCAGCGGGCCTCTTGGGCTTCGGAATCAGGACCTCCCACAGAGCCAGGACGGCCATGGAGAGGGCGGCAGCCAGCAATAACCTTTTTTGCATCAACAATTACGGGACAGGGTCGAAGCCTCCGGAATGGAACGGCTGGCATCGCAGAAGCCGCCGGAGAGCAAGCGCCAGGCCGCGGGCGAGGCCGTATCTCTCGATAGCCTCACGGGCGTAGATCGAGCAGGTTGGCTCGAACCGGCAGGCGGAGGGAAGCCAGGGAGAAATCGCCCGCTTGTAGAAGTCGAGGATCGCCGTGGCCACGCGCGCGCCGGTCACCGGGAAGGCTTCAAGCGTGAAAGTCCCCTGGCGAGCGCCGAAACGTAGTCCCCTGCCAGCTCCGAAAACTCCGCTCTGGCCGCCGAGGGCTTGATGTTGACGACGACCGAGAGGCCCGCCGGAAGATCGCGGCGCCCCCGGCGGAAGATCTCCCGAACCCGACGCCGCAAGCGGTTGCGCACGACGGAACCGCCCGAGCGCTTGCCCACGGAAATCCCGATCCGCGACCTCTCCGCGCCCTCTCGGGCGAGAAGAAAAAGCTGAAGATGGCGTCCGGAAATGCGGACCCCGGAGGCGTAGCACTCTTCGAATTCTCTTCGCTTTCGAAGGCGGTCGTCCCGGGAGAAGGTCTCCCGCACAACCGGGCCTGGGCTCACACCGATAGTCTTTTGCGCCCCTTGCGGCGGCGCGCCGAAAGCACGGCGCGGCCGGACCGCGTCCGCATCCTCACGAGGAATCCGTGCGTGCGTTTGCGGCGTCGGTTATTGGGCTGATACGTCCGCTTCATAAAGAGGGGGCATCCTAGGGGGGCTGAGAAGATAAGTCAAGCTATCAGGGCCCGCCGGCGGGCCGTCCTGGGCGATATACTCCCCGCCTCCGGTGAATGGCTTTTCCGCCGCCTGTGGAAATCGTGTGGAAAAGCGGGTGGTTCAATGAAGGATCTCTGGAAGACAATCCTCGCGCGTCTGGAAAACAAGCTCGACGCGAGAGAGCTCAAGACCTGGTTCGAGCCGACGCGCGAGGTCTCCTTCGTCGATCGCCCGGGCTCCCCCGCCCTGACCGTTTCGGTGCCGAGCTCCGTTTTTTCCGAATGGATCGCCTCGCGGCACGGAGGCCTTCTCTCTGAAGCCGCCGCGGAGCTCGGCTTTCCCGGCCTCGCCATCCACTACGAGCCCCACCCGACCCCCGGGCCGTCCTCCCCTTCGCCGGCCCCGGCTCCCACCCCCGCTTCAACGGTGTCGCGCGGTCTGATCCTGAACCCCCGCTTCACCTTCGACACCTTCGTCGTCGGCCCCTCCAACCAGTTCGCGCACGCGGCCGCCCGGGCCGTCGGAGAGTCCCCCTCGCGCTCCTACAACCCCCTGTTTCTCTACGGCGGGGTTGGCCTCGGCAAGACGCATCTCATGCACGCGATCGCGCATGAGGTCCTGCGCTGCTCCCCGGACCTGAGCGTTCTCTATCTGTCCGCCGAGCGGTTCTTAAACGAGCTCATCAACGCCCTGCGCTTCGAGCGGATGCACGAGTTCAAGCAGCGCTACCGCGAGCTCGACGTCCTCCTGATGGACGACGTGCAGTTCATCGCGGGCAAGGACTCGACCCAGGAGGAGTTCTTCTACACGTTCAACGCGCTGCACGATGCGCAGAAGCAGATCGTGCTCACTTCCGACGCGCTGCCCAAGGAGATCCCGACGCTCGAAGAGCGGCTGCGCTCGCGGTTTGAGTGGGGGTTGATCGCCGACATCCAGCCGCCCAACCTGGAAATGAAGGTCGCGATCCTCCGCAAGAAGGCCGCGGCCGAGAAGATCGAGATCCCCAACGACGTCGCGTTGTACATCGCGGGCTCGGTACGGTCAAACGTGCGGGAGCTCGAAGGGCGATTGAACCGCGTACTCGCCTTCTCCTCGCTGACGGGCAAGCCCCTCTCCGTCGAGCTCGCGAGAGAGACGTTGAAGGACATCCTCGGCACGGAGGAGGGCCGCGCGGTTCCGACCGAGATCCTGAAGCTCGTCGCGGCGCATTACGGGCTGCGCGTCTCTGACATGAAGGCCAAATCCAACGCCAAGCCGATCGCCTTTCCGCGGCAGGTGGCCATGTATCTGTGCCGCAAGCTGACCGGGTTGTCGTACCCCGAAATCGGAAGACTCTTCAACGACAAACACCATTCGACCGTCATGCACTCCGTCGAGAAGATCGAGCGCCTTGCCGAGGACGACCCAAATTTCCGCAAGGTCGTCGAGTCTTTTCTGCAGCGCTATCGCTAAGACTCGCCACTCTCCCGTTTTTTTCCGCACGCTCTCTTTCCACATGCCGGCCCGAATGCTCCTCTCGACACCCTCGCCGGCCGCCCGGGGATCGCGGCGTGTCTGAGAGGGCATGCGTTTCGAGCCCGTTTTTCGCGGCCTTTCTCACCTTTCGCGACTTCTCCGCAGCCCTACGAATACTACCAAGTGTGATAGACTTTTTACTCTTTTCAGAGGTGTTTGACTCCCATGGAATTGACTGTCCGAAGGGGGGATTTCTTGAATGAGCTTACGCTCATGCAGGGAGTCGTCGAGCGAAAAAACACGATCCCAATCCTCTCCAACATCCTGTTGAAGGCGGCCGACGGACACCTGAATTTCACCTCCACCGATCTTGACCTGACGCTACTTTCCCGGGCGTCCGCGAAGGTGTCGCGGCCGGGCAGCGTGACGGTCCCCGCGCGAAAGCTCTTCGATCTGATTCGTAACCTTCCGGAAGCCGACGTCTCCTTAAAGCTCATGGACAACAACTATCTGGGAGTCGTCTGCGAGCGTTCGAGCTTTCGCCTGGTAGCCCAGCCGGCAGAGGATTTTCCGACGGTTCCGAAAGTCGAAGGCAAGGCGGAAGCGGCGCTGCCGCTGGCTCTCTGGAAGCGGAGCTCCAGGAAGGTCTTCTACGCCGTATCGGCCGAGGAAACGCGGTTTCAGTTGATGGGGGCCCTCCTGAAAGACAAAGGGAAGGAGTTCGAGCTCGTGGCGACCGACGGCCACCGGCTGGCTCTGATCGACTTTCCCAAGGAAGCGACAAAGACCGCGATGCCGGACGTCCTGGTGCCGAAGAAAGCGATCGCGGAGATCCTGAAGATGGACACAACGGCGGAAGACGCCAACCTCTCGATCCGTCATTCGGAAAACCACCTGCTTTTTTCCGTCGGGGGCCGTCAGCTGATCGCGCGCCTGCTCGACGTCAACTTCCCCGATTACGAGAAGATCCTGTCGAAGGGCAACGACAAGGTTGCGGTCGTCTCCCGCACGGCCCTCCAGGGGGCTCTGCGGCGGGTCGCGCTCTTCTCCTCGGAGCGGTCGAAAGGCGTCAAGCTCTCCTTCGAAAAGGACACCCTGACGATCACCTCCGCGAGCCAGGAGCTCGGTGAAGGCAGCGAGACTCTCGACGTACGGTACGACAGCGAGCCGATGGCAATCGGCCTGAACGCCCAGTACCTGCTCGATTTCCTCGAAGAGGCAGAGACGGAGAACGTGCGCCTGGAAATGAAAGACGAGAATACCCAGTGTCTCTGCCGCCCCGAGGGAGACATCGAGGGCTCCTCGCGCTATCTCTACGTCGTCATGCCGATGCGCCTGTGAAAGGGTGAAAAGGATCGCTTGCGCTTAACCCGGATTTCCGCTCACTCCTTTCGCAATCTCTCCCCGGACCCCGTTTTCTTTGGATTCGGAACGACCGTCATCGCGGGGGAAAACGCGCAAGGGAAGACGAACCTGCTCGAGGCGGTGGCCCTCGTTTGCGGCCAGCGCTCGTTTCGCCGGGCGCGGCCGCAGGAGATGGCCGCCGGTGAGGAGGGGTTCCGCGTGGAGGCGTTAATCGCGCGGGAGTCGGGTAGCGAGACCCTCGCAGTCGAGTGGTCCCCCGTGGGCGGCCGGACGTTCACCCGCTCGGGCAAGGAGATCTCGTTCCGGGAGGCGTCGCGGCTGGCGCCCGCCGTCTTTCTCTCTCCGGAGCACCGCGAGCTCGTCACGGGCGGCCGGGCCCAGCGCCGGCGCTTTCTCGACCGGCTGGCGCTCTTCTGCAGGCCGACAGCGGGCGAGGACCTCGGCAGGTTCGAGCGCGCGCTCTCGCACCGCAACGCCCTGCTCGCCCGGATGCAGGAAGGATCCGCGCGGGGCGCCGCCGGAGAGATCGAGGCCTGGACGGAAGAGTTCGTCCTGGCCGGCTCCGCGGTCCGGCGCCACCGGCGGGAAGCTCTCGGAGAGTGGCTCGGGTTTTTCGAGCCCCTTTGCCGCGAGGCGGGCGCGGAATACGCTGCGATCCGCGTGAATTATTCAACCGAAGGGGGGTCTGAAGAAGACCTGGGGGCGGCCTGCGCGAGGCTCTCCTCCGTCGAACGCCGGCGGGGACATAGTCTCGCGGGCCCGCAGCGGGACGATCTGCTCTGGGAACGAGGCGGGAGAGCTCTCGCGGCCACAGCCTCCGCGGGAGAGCTCGCCCGCACGATTTCGCTGGCCAAGCTCGCCGAGTGGCGCGCGGTCTCTCAGGCGGCAAAGGAGTCGCCGCTCTTCGGCGTGGACGAGTTCGACGCCGGGCTCTCGGCGGGGTGGGTCGAGGCATTTCTCGCGACCCTGCCGCCGGCCGAGACGGTCCTGCTGACGACCGCCTCGGAGCCTTCGCGGTGGCGGCATCTGCCAGGCGCCGTTCTGGAAATGCGCGACGGGAGCGTGGCCGAGCGGCCCCGCGCGGTCAACGACTGAAACACGAAAGACACATGAGCACGGCTTACACCACCGACTCGATCAAGTTGCTCAAGGGCCTCGAGGCCGTCCGCAAGCGCCCCGGGATGTACATCGGCGACACCGACGACATCACGGGCCTGCACCACATGGTTTACGAGCTCGTGGACAACTCGATCGACGAAGCGCAGGTCGGCCACGCCGACCATGTGGCCGTGACGATCCACGCGGACAACTCCGTCACCGTCGAGGACAACGGGCGCGGCATCCCGGTCGGAATGCATAAGGAGCACAAGCGCGAGACCCTCGAGATCATCATGACGGACCTCCACTCGGGAGGGAAGTTCGACAACAACTCCTACAAGGTCTCCGGCGGCCTTCACGGCGTCGGCGTCTCGGTCGTCAATGCGCTCGCGAAACGCCTGGAAGTCGAGATTCGCCGCGAGGGGAAGGTGTGGGTCCAGGCCTACGAGCGCGGCGTGCCGCAGGAGCCGATCAAGGCCGTCGGCACCTCGCGCAAGACGGGGACGAAGATCACCTTCTGGCCCGACCCCGAGATCTTCTCGGTCAAGGAGTTCCATTTCGACGGGCTCTCGCAGCGGCTGCGCGAGCTGTCGTTTCTTAACCCGGGTGTGGCGATCTCGATTCACGACGAGCGCACCGAGAAGAAACACGATTTCGCCTACGAGGGGGGGATCCGCTCCTTCGTCGAGCACCTGAACAAAGCCAAGCAGCCGATCCACGACAAGGTCATCTTCTTCCAGGACATCCGGGGCGGCACGGGAGATCCCAAGCGCGACGCCGAGAAGGAACGGGTGGAAGTCGCCCTGCAGTGGAACGACGGGTACACGGAGACACTCTTCACCTTCACCAACACGATCAACAACCGGGACGGCGGCACGCACCTCGAAGGCTTCAAGACGGCGCTGACGCGGGCCCTGCAGAAATACGCGGATTCCAACGGCCTGACCAAGGCCTTGAAGGAAACAGGCCTGTCGGGCGACGACTGCCGCGAAGGCCTGACCGCGGTCGTCTCGGTCAAGGTCAAGGACCCGAAGTTCTCCTCGCAGACGAAGGACAAGCTCGTCTCCTCGGAGGTCAAGACCTGGGTGCAGCAGGTCGTTTACGAGAAGCTCGGGTCGTATCTCGAGGAAAACCCGCGCGTCGCCAGGAAGATCGTCGAGAAGATCGTCGAATCGGCCCGCGCCCGCGAGGCGGCTCGAAAGGCCCGCGAGCTCGTCCGGAGGAAGGGGGCACTCGATTCGAGCTCGCTCCCCGGCAAGCTCGCCGATTGCCAGGAGAAAGACCCGGCCTTCTCCGAGATCTTCATCGTCGAGGGAGATTCGGCCGGCGGCAGCGCCAAGCAGGGAAGGAACCGCCGCTTCCAGGCCATCCTGCCGCTGCGCGGCAAGATCTTAAACGTCGAGAAAGCAAGGCTCGACCGCATGCTCGCCTCCGCCGAGATCCGAACGCTCATCACCGCGCTCGGAACGGGCATCGCCCAGGACTTCGACGCGAGCAAAGCCCGCTACCACAAGGTGATCGTGATGACGGATGCTGACGTGGACGGGAGCCACATACGGACGCTCCTGCTGACGTTTTTCTTCCGGCACATGGCGGCCCTGATCGACAAGGGGTTCGTCTACATCGCGCAGCCGCCGCTCTTCAAGGTCGCCGAGGGCAAGAAGGAAACGTTCCTCAAGGACGAGAAGGAGATGTCGCGGTTCCTCCTCGCGCGTATCGGCGAGGACCGGTCGTTGACCTCAGAGATGTCCGGCGCTTCGGCCGCCGGAGGGAAGCTCGTCGCGCTGCTGGAAAAGATGGAGGAGTACCGCGGCCACATCGCCAAGCTCGCGGCGCGCGGCGTTCCGGAAGGGCTCGTCCGGGCGTTGCTCGACCGCGGAATGCTCTCGAAGAACGATTTCACGGACAGCAAGAAGGTCGAGGACCTCGCCCGCGCCGCGCGGGCTTTCGACGCCGAGAAGGTCGAGGTCGTCGCCGACGAGGAGCACTCCGGGTGGGCGCTCTCGATCCTCCGGCGCGTCAACGGCGTCGCGCGGACCGTCGTAATCGACGCGGAGTTCGTCGGCAGCTACGAGATGAAGCGCGCGCGGGAAGCGGCGCGCGCGATCGGCGCGTTCCTGGACGGGCCGTACATCGTCAAGAGAAACGGCGAGACGGAGCGGCACCAGACGCTGCCGACCGTCGTGGACGCGATCTACGAGTCGGCCAAGAAGGGGCTCGTCGTCTCCCGCTACAAGGGCCTCGGCGAAATGAACGCGGAGACGCTCTGGCAGACGACGATGAACCCGGAAAGCCGCCGCCTCCTCCAGGTCAATGTCGAGGACGCCGTCGCGGCGGACGAGATCTTCTCGATCCTGATGGGCGACGCCGTCGAGCCCCGACGTGACTTCATCGAGAAGAATGCCTTGAACGTGCGCAACCTGGATATTTAGCGAGTTGTCAGTTATCAGTTGTCAGTTCTCAGTTTGGGCGCGGGTGCGCGAAGGGTCGCAACGGAGAACTGAAAACTGAAGACTGAAAACCACTCATGAGTTCCAACATCCTGAGGCCACAAGAGCGGGGCCCCTCGCAATGAGTTCCAACCTCTTAACGCCGGAAGAAAAAGTCCCGGTCACGATCGAGGAGGAGGTCCGTCGCTCCTACCTCGACTACGCGATGTCCGTCATCATCGGGCGGGCCCTGCCCGACGTGCGCGACGGGTTGAAGCCCGTGCACCGGCGCTCGCTCTACGCGATGTGGGAGCAGGGCAACGTCCACAACAAGCCGTACAAGAAGTCCGCTCGCATCGTCGGAGACGTGCTCGGCAAGTACCACCCGCACAGCCCCGACGCCGTCTACGACACGATCGTGCGCATGGCGCAGGACTTCTCCATGCGCTACCCGTTAGTCGACGGCCAGGGCAACTTCGGGTCCGTGGACGGCGACAACCCGGCCGCGATGCGCTACACCGAGGTGCGCCTGACACGCCTTTCGGCGGAGCTGATCGGGGAGGACATCGACAAGGAGACGGTGGACTGGATTCCCAATTACGACAACTCGCTCCAGGAGCCAACCGTCCTCCCCTGCAGGTTCCCGAATCTCCTCGTCAACGGCGGGTCCGGCATCGCGGTCGGCATGGCCACGAACATCCCGCCGCACAACCTCTCGGAGGTCGTGGACGCGACGATCGAATTGATCCGTCACCCCGACGCCACGCTCGGCCAGTTGATGAAGAAGCTCCCGGGCCCCGACTTCCCCACCGCGGCCTTCATCCACGGCGCGGAAGGCATCCGCGAGGCCTATAAGACCGGGCGCGGGATCGTCCAGGTGCGGGCCAAGGCGATGATCGAGAAGGCCGCCCGCGGCGACAAGGAGTCGATCGTCGTCACGGAGATCCCCTACCAGGTCAACAAGGCGAAGCTCGTCGAACGGATCGCGGAGCTCGTCAACGAGAAGAAACTCGAGGGGATCTCCGACCTGCGCGACGAATCGGACCGGGACGGGATCCGAGTAGTCGTGGAGTTGAAGCGCGGCGAGAACTCCCAGGTGATCCTGAACAAGCTCTTCTCGCTGACGCCGATGCAGTCCACGTTCGGCATCATCTTTCTCGCGATCGTCGAGAACCAGCCGCGGATCCTGCCGCTCGCGGACATGCTGCGGCACTTCATCGACCACAGGAAGACCGTGGTCGTCCGGCGGACGCGCTTCGACCTGAAGAAGGCGGAGGAGCGCGCCCACCTGCTGAGAGGCCTCGCCCTGGCGCTCGCCAACATCGACCAGGTCATCAAGATCATCCGGGCCTCGAAAGACCCGAAAGAGGCGAAGGACCGGTTGGTCGCCGAAGTTTCGATGACGCTCGCGGGGCTCGAGAAGTTCATCGGCCGGAAGCTGTACGAGGAGGGAACGAAGAGCGGAGACAAGCAGGTCGTCCGGCTGGACGAGATTCAGGCCCAGGCGATCCTCGACATGCGGCTGCAGCGGCTGACCGGTCTCGAGCGCGAGAAGATCGTGGCGGAGTTCAAGGAAGTCCTGGCCCTCATCGCGAAGCTGCGCGAGATCCTGGGATCCGAGCATCTCGTGCTCGAGATCATCGTGACGGAGTTGACCGAGATCAAGAAACAGTTCGGCGACGAGCGGCGGACACAGATCGTGGCCGAGGCGACCGACATCGACATCGAGGACCTGATTGTCGAGGAGGACATGGTCATCACCGTGTCCCGCGGCGGCTACATCAAGCGCTCTCCCCTGTCGCTCTACCGGGCGCAGCGGCGCGGCGGCAAGGGGCGCATCGGCGCGACGACCAAGGAAGAGGACGTCGTCGAGCACCTCTTCGTCGCCTCAACACACGCCTACATCCTCGCCTTCACGAGCACGGGCCGCATGCACTGGATAAAGGTGTACGAGGTGCCGCAACTGGGCCCGGCGACCCGGGGCAAGGCGATTGTCAACCTCCTGAACCTCGACCCCAACGAGCGCGTGGTCGCGCTCGCCTCGACGAAGGATTTCCCGGAGGACCGTTTCCTGGTCTTCGCGACCAAGCGCGGGCTGGTGAAGAAGACCGCGCTCGCGGCCTACGCAAACGTCCGCTCGGGGGGCATCATCGCCATCAACATCGAGAAGGCAGATGAGCTCCTGTCGGTTCGGGTGACCGACGGCACCCGGCAGATCTTCATCGGTACGCACCAGGGACAGGGCATCCGCTTCTCCGAGAAGGACGCGCGGCCATTGGGGCGCGATACCACGGGCGTCATCGGCATCACGATGAAGAAGGCGGACGACTACGTCGTCGAGATGGACGTCGTCGAGGAAACGGGGCACCTTCTGACCGTGACGGAGAAGGGGTACGGAAAGCGGTCGGAAGCTTCCGAGTACCGCTTCCAGCAGCGCGGAGGCTCCGGCGTCATCAATATCAAGGTGACCGAGAAGAACGGTCCCGTCGCCGGCATCAAGTCCGTGACCGACGCCGACCAGCTCCTTCTCATCACACAGAGCGGCATGTTGATCCGCATCAAGGTCAAGGACATCCGGGAGACCGGTCGCGCCGCGCAGGGAGTGCGCCTGATCTATCTCGAAGAGGGAGACCGCGTCGTGGCCGTCGCAAAGCTGGCCGAGCCCGACGAGGGCGACGAGGAGCCGCAAGCCGAGCTGCCGGTTGCGCCGCCCGCTACGGGCGGCGAGTCCAGGGTCCAAAGTCCAAAGTCCAGGTTAAAGGAGCCCGGCACGGACTTCCTCGGCGAAGAGTAGCTCCGCCCCCTCTCCCGGAAGGCGAGGGGACAGGCTTCCTGTAGAATCCCCCGTCCTATGCGCTTTTTTCTGGACAGCGCGAACCCGGAGGAGGCCCGCAAGGTCAAGGACTGGGGCTTGCTCGACGGCGTCTGGCTCTCGGCCGCCTCCGCGGAGGCCGCGGGGATTGATTACCGGCGCGCGGTGCGGGAGCTTGCCGCGGTGACCGACGGCCCCGTGTGCGTTGAACCGGGCTCCGACGACGCCAAGGGGATGTACAAGGCGGCCCGGGAGCTCGCCAAGCTCGGCAAGGACATCGTCATCCAGCTCCCGATCGAGGCGAACGGGCTTCGCGTTGCGCGGCTTCTTGCCCAGGACCAGGTGGCCGTCTGCGCCTTCGGCTGTTACTCGGCCGCGCAGGCGTTGATCGCGGCCAAGGCCAACGTCGCCTACGTCGCGCCGGCCGTGGGCTCCCTGGACGACGTCGGGTCAATCGGCATGGATCTGGTCGAACAGGTCATCCGCATCTACGACAACTACGGCTTCCAGACCCAGATCCTGGTCGCGCAACTGCGCAACCCCGTCCATGTCCTGGACGCGGCCCTGATGGGCGCGGACGTGGCGACGGTGCCGCCGTCCGTCTTCGAGCAGCTCGTGCGCCATCCGTTGACCGACGAGCTTCTGGCGGGCAGGAAGAAGTGAAGGTCTCGGCCGACCGGATCCTGTATCTGTCGCGCGTCATCCTGCGCAAGTTGAAAGAGAACATGAACCTCGTCCAGCGGGCCGACGACGAGACCCTTCGCCGGGCGATCGTGAAGGTTCTGGGGGACAGCTATAAGGAGCTCGACGAGATCGAGCAGAAGGTCGAGACCTCGGTCGCCAGGCGCAAGAAGGTCTCGCCGAGAGACCACGAATTTCTCTTCTCCAGAAGTCTCGAGGAAGAGCTCCGAAAGCACGGGGCGTAACGCTCAGGCCACCAGCGGGTCACTTGTCAGCCATCTGCTCTCAGCCGGGTAGGGGCAACATAAGCAACTTATAATAAAGGACTTGTATCTATACTAACTGGATATAGTACAATTGGCATGATGTCAGGCCAATTGGACTGGCCAGCGGATATTCCCCTCGACCGGTCGTCAGGCGCGCCGCTTTCGGGGCAACTCGCGGCGGCATTCGAGCGGAGGATCGCTTCCGGCTTCCTCCCTTCCGGGGCGCACCTGCCCGCGACACGGGATCTGGCCGCTGCCTTGAAGATCAACCGCGGAACTGTCCAGGCCGCCTACCGCATTCTCCAGGAGGCCGGGCTCGCGCAGGGACGTGTCGGCAGCGGGACCATTGTAAGCGTCAGCGCCGCCGCCTCTTCGCCTCCCCCGTTCGACGCGGACGAACTTCTCTCCGTCCGGGTCGCGTGCCTCGCGCCGGAGGATTCCCCCGCTTCCGGCGCGCCGCTCGTCGCCGATTTTTCGCGCCTGACTCCGGACGAGAGATTTTTTCCGCTGGAGGAATTCACGCGAACGCTCGCCGAGGCCTGGAGCCGGCGGTCGGACCTCTGGCAGTACGCTCCCCCGCTTGGCCTGGAGGAGCTGCGCCGGGAGATCTCCCGCCGACTCTGCGAGCAGGGGCTGCCGCGGGGACCCGAGGAAATCCTCGTGACGAGCGGCGCGCAGCAGGGGCTGGATCTCCTCTTTCGCACTTTCACCGACCCCGGCGACGCCGCGGCCATGGAGTCGCCGACCTACTCGGGGGCGCTCGCTCTCGCGCGGTTTGCAGGGGTCCGGATCGTCGAGCTTCCGATGGGGCCGGAAGGACCGGGCCTGGCGTCGCTTGCGGGAGAGAAGGTCAAGCTCGTTTACTTGATGCCCGAGCGGCAGAACCCGACGGGCGTGACGTCGTCGGGAAAACGGCGCGAAGAGATCCTCGAGGCCGTGGTTTCCTCCGGAGCGCTCCTCGTCGAGGACGGCTACGAAGAGCCGGAATCCGGGATGCCACCGCTCGCCGCGCGTCTGCCCGAGCGCACCGTGTGGCTCGGGACCCTGTCCAAGGACCTCGTGCCGGGGTTCCGCATCGGGTGGATCGCGGGTCCGGCGCCGGTCATCGAGCGTCTCGCACGCGTCAAGAAGACGGCCGACTTTCAGACCCCGCTTCCGCTGCAGGCCGCCGTCGCCGCGTTCTTGCGCGACGGCGCGGACCGCCGGGCGCGGCGCGCGCGCGCTTTCGACGTCGAAGCCAAGCGGATCGCAGCGGCGCGGGTCTTAAAGTCCCATCTGCCCGAAGTGTCCTGGTGGGGAGGGGAGATCGGGAGCGCGCTCTTCTGGCTCCATCTGCCGCCGGAGACCTCGGGTCGCCGGGTGGCGCAGGCCGCGGCGGCGCGGGGCGTGGGCGTCGCGCCGGGAGCGGATTTCGATCCGAAGGGGGAGGACCGCGCCAACGTGCGCCTCTCCGTCTCCCGGGTGGACAAGAGAGACGTCGAAGGAGGAATTCGCCTGCTCGCCGAGGCGGTCCAAGCCGTACGATCCGCATCCGGCGCGCATTCAATGCCGGTGGTGTGAAGGAAGTCGAGAGTCGAGAGTCGAGAGTCGAGAGGAGCGCCATGAAGCAGGATGACAGTTTCCGGGTCAAGGTCGGGCTGGCGGAGATGTTGAAGGGCGGCGTCATCATGGATGTCGTCAACGCGGAGCAGGCGAAGATCGCCGAGGACGCGGGGGCCGCGGCGGTGATGGCGCTGGAGCGCGTGCCGGCCGACATCCGCAGAGACGGGGGAGTCGCTCGTATGTCTCCCGTCTCCAAGATCCGCGAGATCCAGGAAGCCGTGACGATTCCCGTGATGGCCAAGTGCCGCATCGGGCACTCGGCGGAAGCGCGGATCCTCGAGGCGCTGAAGGTGGACTTCATCGACGAGTCAGAAGTCCTGACCCCCGCCGACGAAGACAACCACGTCTACAAGCACGACTTCACCGTGCCTTTCGTCTGCGGCTGCCGCAATCTCGGAGAGGCCCTGCGGCGTATCGGCGAGGGGGCGGCAATGATCCGGACGAAGGGGGAGGCTGGCACGGGGGACGTCGTGCACGCGGTCAAGCACCTGCGGGAAGTCTGGCGGGACATCCGCAACCTGACGCTCCTCGGCAAGGACGAGCGGATGGCAGAAGCCAAACGGCTCGGCGCTCCGTACGAGCTCGTCGTCCTTGTCGCCGAAACGGGGAAGCTACCCGTTCCCAACTTCGCGGCGGGCGGCATCGCGACGCCGGCCGACGCCGCGCTCTGCATGACGCTCGGCGCCGAGGCGATCTTCGTGGGCTCAGGGATCTTCAAGTCCGATGACCCGGCCAGCCGAGCGCGAGCGATCGTGAAAGCTACGACACACTGGCGCGACGCGCACGCCCTGGTCGAGGCGGAAGAGTCTCTCGGCTCCGGGATGAAGGGGATCGATGCCGCGAGCCTGCCCGAGGAGGCGCGGCTCCAGACGCGGGGATGGTGATGCCAGGGGGAAGAGCGTCGCGCTTTCCCCCTGTCCCCCCGTCGCCCGCTCCCCCCGTCAAAGACCTGGACGGGGAGACGGGGAGACGTGGAGACGGGGAGACACGGGGGGTAGCCGTGCTGGCCTTACAAGGGGACTTTGAGGCGCACCGGAAGAAACTCGGCCAGATGGGGATCGGGTCTTTCGAGGCGCGGCGGCCCGAAGAGATCGAGGGCGCGGCGGGCCTCATCATTCCGGGAGGCGAGTCCACGACCCTCTGGAAGTTCTTCGGGTCTGCTCCCTGGGAGGACGCGATTTCCCGCTTCGCGGCGAGCGGACGGCCGGTGCTCGGGACCTGCGCCGGTGCGATCGTCCTGGCGCGCGAAGTTTCCAGTCCCCCGCAGAAGGGCCTGTCTCTTCTCGACATCGCCGTCGAGAGAAACGCCTACGGCCGGCAGGTGGACTCCTTCGTGGGGACTGTCCATGCGCCGGCCCTCGGGGGAGAGGTCCCCGCGGTCTTCATCCGCGCGCCGAAGATCCGTCGAGTGGGGCCCGGCGTCGAGGTCCTGGCAACGCTCGGCACAGAGCCGGTGCTCGTCCGGCAGGACAACGTCGTCGCGGCGACCTTCCACCCGGAGTTGACGGAAGACGAGCGCGTGCACCGCCTCTGCTTTGATTCGGCGGCGCGGCAGAGACGGAGCGCGTGAGCCTCGTCGCCGTCGAAGAGCGCGACGGGATCGCCGTCCTGACGCTCGATCGCCCACCGGCCAACGCTTTCGCTCCGGACCTCGTCCTGCGGTTGCGCGCCGCTCTGCGGGAAAACGCCGGCGCGCGCGCCCTCGTGCTCGCGTCCGCGCAACCAAAGCTCTTCTCGGCGGGGTGGGACCTGCCTCGCATTTTTGCGATGGACCGCGCGGAGATGAAGGAGTACCTGGAATCTTTCTGCGACCTCGTTTTCGAGATCTTCGTCTGCCCCGCCCCTGTCGTGGCGGCCCTGCCGGGACACGCGATCGCGGGGGGTCTGATCGTGGCTTGCGCCGCCGACGAGCGCTACGCCGCGGAGGGCGCGGCCCGGTTCGGCCTTTCGGAGGTCGCGCTCGGCGTGCCGCTGCCCGCCTGCTGCCTCGAGCTTTTCGCGTACGTGCTCGGACCGCGCCCGATGGAGAGGTTGACGGCCTCGGCGCAGAACCTGCCGGCCGATCAGGCCCTCTCGCTCGGGTTGCTCGACCGGGTCGTGCCGGCCTCGGACCTCCTCGACGCCAGCCTCGAAAGAGCGAGCCAGCTCGCGCGTGGATCGGCCGCGGCCTATGCGGAGGTCAAGCGCCGGGCCCGCGCGGAAACGGTGTCGCGGTTCAACGCGGCGCGAAAAGACGATCCATTCCTGGACTTCTGGTTCAGCCTCGAAGCGAGGAAACGCATTGCCGCGCTGGTCGAGAAACTGACCGGGAAGACGAATTCGTCTTCCCGGTCATCCTGAGCGTAGCGAAGGATCTGCTCTCTCTCGCATCTCCGACGAAACCCTTCGCCGCTTCGCTCTCACGATGACAAGCGACCCGATCCCGGCCGACGAGATCCTCGAAACGCTGGAGCTGCCTCGATCTGAACCCGGAATCGGCTATCTCCAGGCCCTCTTCGCGCGGTTCAACGAGCGAGTGCCGTTCGAGACGGCGTCGAAGATCGTCCGCAACGCCGGCGTGGCCGATCCGGACGAGAAGCCCCGGTTACCGGCGGTCTTCTGGTCCGAGCACCTGGAGTCGGGCGCCGGAGGGGCCTGCTTCGCGCGCGTCGCCGCGTTCGAGGCGCTGCTCCTGGAGCTCAAATTCGCGAGCCGTCTCGTGCTCGGCCGGGTGCAGTCGGATTTTGATCATGCCGCGCTCAGGATCACGCTCGACGGCCGGGAATGGATAGCAGACGTTGGGTTCCCGCTGGCCGTGCTCCTCCCGGACGCCGGGGACGAGATCGAGACACCGCGAGGCCCCCTGCGGGTCATGCCCGGCGCCCGAGGCACCCGGGTCGAGATCCTCGGAGGCCCGCCGGAAGGGCCGCGAGAGCTCGAGATCTTCCGCGCGCCCGTCGCGAGAGCGGAGTTCCTGGACAGGTGGCGGAAGACCTTCCGGCCGGATTCGAAGTTCCTGGCCACCGTGTCGCTTCGCCGGGAAAAGGAGGGCCGGGCGGTTTCGTTTGCGTCCGGAGAGATGCGCGTGGACGACCTGCATTCGCGGACACGCATACCGCTCGCGGCGCCGCGCGCTCCGGTCCTGGAGGAGCAGTTCGGCGTGGACAAGAAGCTTCTCGATCGCGCATTTGCGATCGCCGGCGACCCGGAGCCGCGACTGCCGTGCGCGCAAGTGAGCGTGTATCTCGAGGCGGCCGGCTCTCCTCGGGCGGCCTTCGACGCGATCGCCTCGGCCGAGGGCTATCGCGGTCTTATGGGGGGGGTGGTGCGCGTCGCGGGGGAGGAGCGCGCCGGCAAAGGCTGGCGCCTGCGCCTCCTGCCGCCCGCGACCGGGGCAGACGAGCCGGCAGGAGGGGAGATCGAGGAGGAGATCACGCCGGACGCGGAAAACCTCACACTTCAGGTACGCCGGGGAAACCGCGACTCCTTCTATGAGACCCTCGATCGCGGCGGTAAGACCTTCCTCGTGCGGCGGCTCGCGCTCGACGGCCCGCGCCCCGACCTCCTCCGTAACGACTCGCTGCGCGGCCGCTTCGCCGGCTCACTCGCGGTAGACCTGCTCGCCTGGGCCAGGTTGCTGGGAAAGTCTAAGGTCTAAAGTCCAAAGTCTAAAGTCCGGAGCCTGCTTCGGCGACCTTGGACCTTAGACCTTGGACCTTAGACTTCAGAACCTGAACGACCGTTCCGATTCGAGCAATCTCAAACGCGATTCGCGCAGCGCGGCGATCTCGCGCCGGATCCGTGAAAGCGACGGCGGCTTCATGTGGTAAAGGTAAACCGGCACGCGAGCGGGAGCCTTGTCGAGCTCCCGGGCCAGCAGACGCGGCGTAAAGTGCCCGGAGGCCCGGGCGACTTGCGCCTGCGCATCGGAGAAGGAAAGCTCCAGGAAGATCGCCTTCAAGTCCCGCGCGCGGCGGGCCGCCTCCCAGAGCGCCTCGGTCGGCCGCGTGTCGCCGGAAAAGACCACGGAGCGGCCGGGCTTGGAGATGACGTAACCGAAGGCGGGGACCGTGTGGCGAACGGAGAAGGGCGTAACGGTGACGCTCCCCGCGCGGAAAGCCCTTCCTTCCGTGATCGCGCGCAGCCGGACGGTCGGCCGGGCGCGGGACGGGAGCTTCGTGAAATCCGGCCACACACGGTCGTTGAAGATGTCGCGGGAAAGAGTCGAGAGGACGGCCGCCGGGGCAAGGACCTCGAGAGGCCGGTGCTGGCCGTAGAGGTTGTCGCACAGGAGCGGCAGGGAGACGATGTGGTCGAAATGCGCGTGCGTGAGGATGATGCGGCGCACGCGGCGCTGCGCCGACAGCGGCAGGGCGTCGGTCAGGCAGCCGGCGTCGAGCGCGGTCTCGCCGTCTAAGAGAAACGTCGTCAGACGGTAGCCGGGCGCGGACCCCCCGTAGGGCCCGAGAGCCCGGATCGCGAGCGTTGTTCCAGCAGACACGCGCTTCCGATTTTAGCCCGGATGCCTCCGTTTTCACGAAGGGCCCCGGTCGCGGCGCGCGAAGTCTCCCAGAGGGGAGGAGGCGCGCGCCGCGGGAGCGAAGCGGCTGGGCGGGATCAGGCGAGCGGCGAGGCCGCATCCGGCCGAAGCCGAACGCCGGTGCGACTCAACGGGGCGCAGATCCCGGACAGCCGCGGAGCGACGTTAGAACTCCGTGCCGATATAGAACGAAGTCTTCAGGCCGGATTGAGACTTCCTGAAATCCGTCAATTTCGCGAAGTCCCAATGGAGCCCGAGACCGAGGATGTAGAACTCGAGTCCGTACCCGTAGGACGCCCTTCCATCGATCAACTGGTGCGCGCTCGCGTCCCAGAACCGGAACTTCTGGTCCTTCAGCGCCGCAGCCCCGACGTCCACGAAAAAGTGCCCCCGGATGTTGCGCAGGCCGGCGACGGGGAAAGCCAGGTAGTCGATGAGCGGGAACCGGAACTCGAAGTTCGCGTACGCCACCGTGTTGCCGATCTGCTCGCGGAAATCGAGCCCCCGCAGCGTATCGAGACCGCCGAAATAGTAGATCGTCGGGAAATTGCCGGTCGAGCGCGCCCCGAAGAGACGCACGGCGAAGAGCGACCGTGTGGTGACCTTGAAGTAGTGCCGCAGATCGACAGAGAAGTCCTGCGACAGCGTGGCGGAGTTGGCAGGCTCGTTGGTGTTGGGATCGATCTGCCCCTTCTTCAGGTCCGGCGACCAGGAGACCGCGAAACGGTAGCGGCTACCGGAGAGCGGCCCCCATTCCTGGTAGACCGTCGTATCCCCGACGAAGGAGACCCCCACGATCGGGTAGTTGTCTGTTCGGTTGGAGACGAAGAAGGCCTGGGTGCCGTTGCTGTTCTGGATCACGAAGGGGAAGTCGAACGTGCGGGAGATGAACCCTGCCTGCCCCTCGACCCGGTGGTAGCGGTCGAGGGGATAGATGAGCTCGAGCAGCCCGCCCGTCTGCCGGTAAGCGCGCCGGTCTCGCAGAATCTGGCCCGTGGATTGGTCCTGGGCGAGGAAGTACGTCCGGTCGTCGAAGAGCGTGATCCCCTTCTGGAGGCGCCTGGTGATGTCGAAGTAGCTGAACTGGAAGTTCGTGAACGAAGAGAGCGACTGGAAGACGGCGATGAAACGGCGGTCCCCCAGGTTGTCCCCGAATATGAGCACGGTGTTGGAAACGAAGGTCTGGTCCGTGTTGATGCCGGCGGTGACCTGCGCGTCCTCGAGCTGCAGCTTCTTGCTCGGCTTGGCGGCGACCTTCTCCGGGTCGACCGTGATCTCGATCGCGGGCTGGTAGGGCGCGGCCACCGGCTGCACGCTCGGGCTCGCGGCCGGGGCGAGCTCGGGCAGGCGCTTGACCGGCTTGTTCGTGTCGGCGATGTAGAGGGTGAAGCGGCGCTTGTAGTACCCGGAAAAGACGAGCTTCTCGGTGTTGTCGCGGCCGATGAAGACGGTCGGAGAAAAGACGCCCGCCACGACGTTGGTGTGGAGGAGCGTCTCGCCCGTCTCGAGGTTCACCGAGTAGATGTTGTAGATCCCCTGGTCCCGGTCGGAAATGAAAAAGACCCTCTTGCCGTCGGGAGAGAGTGAGGGGTCTTCATCGTTCCAGTCCCCATAGGTCACCTGTTCGCGCGAATCCGGAGCGTCGGCGTGCAGCCGGAAGATCTTGGCCTTCGTGCCCCGGACCGCGGAGTAGTAGATCCACTTGCCGTCGGGGGAAAAGGCCGGGCCGAAGTCGGAGGACTCGTCGTCCCGGGTCAGGTTCGTGATGGTGCGGGAAGACAGGTCGTAGGAGTAGATGTCCGCCTTGCCGTCCCGCAGCGCCCGGAAGACGACGGTCCGCCCGTCGGAAGAAAACGAGGGGGAGAGCTGCTGGTCGAGGCCCGGCATCTCGATGCGCTCGCGGATGCCGCCGTTCAAGGCGTTCAAGAGCAGGAGGTCGCGTCCCCGTTCCCGGCGCGCGAAGACCGCGACCGTGTTGCCGTCGGGCGAGACCGCGAGGTCCGCGCCGCTTTGCGGCCCCGTCGTGACCCACTGCGAAACGAGGTACTCGTACGACGTCGTGTAACCCCTCGTCAGGTTCCGGTAGAGCTTGCGCTCCCGCGTGGACATCAGGACGACATCGGCCTGGTCCTTGTACGTCGAGAACGCCGCGACGAAGTCGCCCGAGGGATAGGCGCGGGGCGAGAGCTCCGCCGAGGGGGTGTCTTCGATCTTGAAGCGCTCGCCGAAGTCGATCGGCTCACCCTTCTCCGAGAGGATCTTCAGATACCGCTGACGCAGGAAGCGCCGGAACTTTATGTCGAAATCCTCGGCCGAGATGTTGAAGCTCCGCTTGATCGGCTTCTCCAGGCTCCCGCCGATCTGGTTGCGGAACTCGAAAAGAAACTCGCGCACGGCGTCCTTGCCCCACTCCGCCGCGATGAAGTCGAAGACGGCGTGGCCGAAGCGGTAGGCGAAAAAGCCCTGGATGCCCCGCTGGGCGATCTCCGGGACCTGGTCGGCCAGCACCGCGTCGCGCAGGATCATCCGGTCCTTGTTGTCCTCGTCGTTGCCGAAGTAGGAGGCCATCCCCTCCAGGAACCATTGCGGGGCGTTGGTCGTCGCCGCGCGCAGGTAGTTGCCGCCGAACAGGATCTCGAACTGGAAGACGTGCGTCAGCTCGTGGGCGATCAGCTGCTGGAGCTTCTCGTCGGGCAGGTCCACGGGGAGGACCATCCGGTTTCGCGAGGGGAGCGCGAAGGCGCCGATCCCCTCCGGGATGAAGTTCAAGAGCGTGTTGGTCTGCTCGAAGTCGGAGTGCGTCGCGTAGTAGATCAGGTTGATCGGCTTGGGGATCTGGAAGTTCAACTGCCTCGAGATGTCGTCGTACGCGCTCTCGGCGTACGAGGCGACCTTCTGCAGGGTCGCGCGCTCCTTGCTGTAGAAATAGATCGTGAAGTGCGTCGAGCGATAGGTCTTCCAGTCGAAGACGTCGTACACGATCTTGTTCTGCTCGAACTGGGCCTCGTACTGGGCGAACCCGGCGGCCGGAGCGAGCAGGAGGAGCGCGGCAAGAAGGGTTTTTTTCATCTCTCGATCCGATCGTTGTCAGTCGGTGAAGAGGTAACGGTCGGCTTCCCGTTCGCGGGCGACGAACAGGTTCAGGATCTGATTCTCGAGGGAGAAGAGGTTTTCGAAGAGGCCCTGCAGCTCGTCGGCCCGGCGGCCGCCGGTCTGGCGGAAATCCTTGAACTCGTCCTGGAGGAGCTTCTCGCCCGTGTGGCCGTCGAAGACGAGGAACACGATGTCGAAGAGGAACCCGGTCTGCTCGACATAGACCTGCCGGTAGTAGGTCTGCCCGTTGATGGGCGAAACGTACTCCTCCGTCTTGTAGCCGGAGCGGTCCTCGATGCGGAATTCGAGCGAGCCCGAGACGATGACGTCGGCGCCCGTCGTCACTCCGACCGAGCGCCAGAACTCCGTGGCGCGCGAGAGCTCGGCCAGGTTCTGGGTCGGGAGCTTCAAGTCCGGGGGCGTCTCGATGACCTCGAGCTTTGTCTTCTTGTCCACCTGCTTCTTCAGGAAGCGGTGGAACTCTCCCTGCAGGTCGACGTTCTGGAGCCGTTTGTCGCGCGCCTTCTCCGCTTCCGTCACGAGGATAAAAGGCGCCAGCGCCAGCTTTTCGTTTCCGCGCAGCGGCAGGCGCGGCTTCAGCGGCAGCTTCAACCGGACCTGGCTCACGCCGGCGGAGGCGGGCGCCACGGCCAGCACAAGCGCCAGGGCGGCCGCGCCGGCCGCCCGCGCGGCGTAACTAGGGCGCACCGGCGGCTTTCCCGGTCGTCCGCGTGTAGGAGGTGTAGAACTCGGCGAAGCGCGCGTAGTTGCGCCGGATGTAGGAATCGTTCGTGTTGAGCTCGAGCGCCTTCTTGTATTCGGAGAGGGCCCGCGCGAATTCTCCCGTGGCCTCAAGCGCCACGGCGAGGTTGTTGTGGGCGCGGGCATTGCCCGGCTCCCGCGCGATGGCCTGCTCGAATCGGAAGGCGGCCTCGCGCCAGAGTCCCTTGCGCGCGACCTCGGAGCCGAAGGCGATCTGGGACTTGGCCCGCTCGGTCTGGTTGTAGGAGGCGCAGCCCGACGCGACGAGGAGAGCCGCCATTGTCAAAGCTGTTCCACGCATTCCCACGCTCCTGTCCCGCCTGCCGGGGTCGCTATTATAGGAAAGCTTTTCCGATCGGGAAGATTTCCACGGAATTGATGAATCATGGGCGCCTTTTTGCGTTTTCGGATGAAAGGATCGTTAAGAGTCCGAGGATGAGCCGGGATCCGGTCCTGCGGCGAGCAGCGATCTCCTGGGCGCTCGGGGGGGAATTGACCCCGCAGCGTCTCTGGCCCGTCCTGCGCGCGCGGGGGGGAGTGGAAGCGCTTCTGTCCTCTTCGGAAGGGGATCTGTCCCTGTGGCTCGAATCAGCAGAGCGCGCCCGGGCGGTCCTGCGTTCGGCCGAGGACGTTGCGGCGGAGAGGTGGGCGGGACAGCACGAACGCGCCGGGATGCGCATCGTGACGGCTTTCGACGAGGAATACCCCCCCTTGCTCGCCGAGATTTCCGATCCGCCCTTCCTCCTTTACGCGTCCGGGAACCTCGAACGTTTCCGGCTCCCGGCGGTCGGCGTCGTGGGATCGCGGGCGGCCACGCGGTACGGCCGGGACGTGGCCGCCCGCCTTTCGCGCGAGCTTTCGCTCGCGGGCGTCACCGTTGTCTCGGGCTTCGCGCGGGGCGTGGACGAGGCCGCGCACCAGGCGGCCGTGGGCAGTCCTGGCGGAACAATCGCCGTCCTGGGTTGCGGGCTGGACGTCGACTACCCGCGAGAGCACAGGTCGCTGAAGGAGGCGATGCGGGCGCGCGACCTCCTCGTCTCGGAGTTTCCACCGGGGACCGAGCCCATGCCCCGGAACTTTCCCGTGCGCAACCGCATCATCGCGGGCCTCTGCTCCGGCGTCGTGGTCGTCGAAGCGTCGCGGCGGAGCGGATCCCTCATCACGGCGCGTCTCTCCAACGAGTTCGGCCGGGACGTCTTCGCCGTTCCCGGGAGCGTCTTCTCCCAGACCTCGATCGGGACCCACGAGCTGCTGCGGGACGGGGCGATTCTCTGCCGCGGAGCGGAGGACGTCCTCGGCGAGCTCTTTCCGGCGATCGGTGCGGGGCCCACCCCGAAAGGTGCGGCGGCTCCTTCGAGCGCGGCGCTTTCCGAGGAGGCCCGGCGCGTCTGGGATCGTCTGCGCAGGGAGGAAGACGCCACGGCCGAGGACCTTGCGCAGGCGACGGACCTTCCCGCCTCGACCGTGCTGGCCGCGCTCTTCGAGCTCGAGGAGGCGGGCCTCGCCATTTTCGGCGAGGGCGGGCGGTACGGAGCGAGAAGGAATTGACGATTGAAAGAATGACGATTGACGGATTTGAGGAATTGACGATTGAAGGAATGACGATTGACGGATTTGGCGCCCAATCCTTCAATCTTTCAATCCCTCAATCTTTCAATCCCTAAACCTCTGAACCAACGGGACGTTGCGTCCGCGGAATAGCGGCTTGTTGGAAGTCTCGGAGCTCCTCCCGGTTTGCGCTTTGCATCCGGTTGTGGCAGGGTGCTCCGCCCTATGGCCGGCAAGAACCTCGTCATCGTCGAATCGCCTGCGAAAGCGAAGACCCTGGAGAAATTTCTGGGCAAGGACTTCCGCGTGCTGGCCTCCTACGGGCACGTGCGGGATCTGCCCAAGAAGGGCCTCGGTGTCGACCGGGGAAACTCCTACGAGCCGACCTACGAGGTCGTTCCCGGAAAAGAAAAGACGCTCGGGGAATTGAAAAAAGCGGCGCGCGGCGCGTCGGCGGTGTTCCTGGCGGCCGACCCGGATCGCGAAGGGGAAGCCATCTCCTGGCATCTCCAGGAGGCGCTGAAGCCTTCCGCGAAGGACGTCCCCTTCCGGCGCGTCCGCTTCAACGAGATCACGAAGAAGGCGGTCCTCCAGTCCATGGAGGACGCGGGCGAGATCGACGGGAACCTGGTGGACGCGCAGCAGGCGCGGCGCATCATAGATCGGCTCGTGGGGTACGAGGTCTCCGACCTCCTGTGGAAGAAGATCTGGCGCGGGCTTTCTGCCGGGCGCGTCCAGACCGTCGCGCTGCGGATCATCTGCGAGCGGGAGACGGCGATCGAGGCGTTCCGGCCCGTCGAGTACTGGACCATGGACGCGCAGCTGCAGGCCTCCGCGCCGCCGCCCTTTGCCGCCCGGCTCTTCGCGTTCGACGGGCAGAAGCTCAAGTTCGACGGCACGGACCCGCGGCTCCCCGACGTCGAGGCGGCCGAACGCGTCCGGAAGGATGTCGCGGGCGCGGCCTGGAAGGTGACGCGCGTCGAGACGGCCGAGCGGCGCAAGAACCCGCCTCCTCCTTTCATCACGTCGCAGCTCCAGCAGGCCGCGGCCCGCCGCCTCTCCTTCGCCGTGCGCCGCACGATGCAGATCGCGCAGAGGCTCTACGAAGGGCGCGACATCCCCGGACGCGGCACCGTCGGGCTCATCACCTACATGCGAACCGACTCGACCCGGGTCTCCGAGGACGCGCTCGCGTCCTTGCGCGAGCACATCCGGACGCGCTACGGGCCCGAGACGCTGCCCGAATCGCCCCGATACTTCAAGAGCAAGCGCGGGACGCAGGACGCGCACGAAGCGATCCGCCCGACATACCTCGACCTTCCGCCCGAAGCGGTCACGCCGCACCTCTCGCCCGAAGAGGCGAGGCTCTATCGCCTGATCTGGGAGCGATTCGTCGCGTCCCAGATGGCGCCCGCCGTGTACGACGCGACCTCGGCGGAGATCGAGGCGGGCAAAGCGGTCTACCGGGCCTCTGGCTCGACCCTGAAGTCCGCCGGATACCTCGCGGCGTACGGCGTCGCGGCCGAGGAAGAGGACGACGGAGAGAAGGGGGAGAACGGCTCGGCCAGGCTTCCGTCGCTCTCTCAGGGTGAGACGCTGAAGCTTCTTTCCGTGACGCCCGAGAAGAAGGAGACGCAGCCTCCGCCGCGATTCAACGAGGCCTCGCTCGTCAAGTTCCTCGAAGAGAACGGCATCGGCCGCCCCTCGACGTACGCCGAAATCCTGCGCAAGATCGAGCACCGCGAGTACGTGCGCAAGAAAGACCGGCGTTTCGTTCCGACGGCGCTTGGACGCACCGTCATCGAGATGCTGATCCCATATTTCGACGACTTCTTCGAGACCTCCTACACAGCCCGGATGGAAGAGAGGTTAGACGACGTCGAAGACGGAAAGATCTCGTGGAAAAAGGCGCTCGCGGAGTTCGACAAGACGTTCACGCGGGACAGGGACCGGGCGCTCGCCGACATGGTGTCGGGCAAGGCCGGCATACCGCTCGCGGAGGCGCGCAGGATCCTCTCCTTCCCGGTCGCGCCGGAGCTTTCCGAGAAGTGCCCAAAATGCGGCAAGAAGTTGAAGCTCCGCATGGGCAAGAACGGCCTCTTCATCGCGTGCAGCGGGTATCCCGGCTGCACCTTCACACAGAACATCCCCGACCCGGACGAAGACGTGATGGACGCGACGGAGCTCGAAACCACGATGTGCGAGGAATGCGGATCGCCGATGAAGCTGCGGCAGAGCCGGACGGGTTCGGCATTTCTCGGGTGCACGGCGTACCCGAAGTGCAGGAACATCGTCAACGTCGTGATGGCCGGCGGCAAGCCCGAGGCGCGGCCCGACGAGCCGACCGGCGAGATCTGCCCCGAGTCGGGCCATCCCCTCGTCCGGCGCAACGGCCGCTTCGGCGCGTACATCGCCTGCAGCGGGTACCCGGCCTGCAAGTACAAGCCTCCCAAACCGGTCCAGGACACCGGCGTGCGCTGTCCCAAAGACGGGGGGGTCATTGCAGAGCGGCGCGGGCGCTTCCGCCCGTTCTATGGGTGCGTCAACTATCCCGCCTGCGACTTCACGCTCTCGGCGCGGCCGATCCCGGAAGCGTGCCCGCAATGCGGCAACCCGTACCTCCTCCTGCGCGACAGGAAGGCCGGAAGCGTCCTCGTCTGCGACAAGGGAGGCTGCGGCTTCGAGAAGCCCGCAGGAGCGCTCCCCGAAATGAAGGAAGTCTTTCTGGCAAGCAGTCCGGCCGCGGCCAGTTCGAAGCCGAAGCCGCGGCCCTCGCAGCTAAAGAAAACCGTCCGCCGTCGCTAAACGTCGCTACGCGACTGCGTGGGATCTGCGCCTTCGGCGCACCGGCGAGCGGCTCGGCCGGATGCGGCCTCGACCGCTCGCCTGATCCCGCGCAGTCGCTTCGCTCCCGCGGCGCGCGCCTCCTCCCCTCTGGGAGACTTCGCGTGCCGCGAGCGTAATCCCTGACGCCTCGGAAGACTTCCCGTGCCCGCGATCGAACGCTGAGACGGAACTTGTTGGCCCACCGTCTCCCAGTAGTTCGCGGCGTGAGTAGTCTCCCGAGCGAAGCGAGGGAGGAGGCTCACGCCGCGGGAGCGAGCGGACTGCGAGCGACGTGCGAGCGACGGGTTAACATCGTCGGCGGGAGGCGTCCCATGCGAAGGATCTTCCGTCATGGCACCGGCCTCCTTTTCTGCCTCGGCCTTCTTCTCGCGCCGGGCGCTCGCGGCCAGGAGAAGAAGCTCTTCTGGCGGGCGATGGACGTCCACGCGCATCTCGATGCCGACGGCCGCCTTCACGCGACGGAGAGCCAGGCGATGGTCTTCACCGGGGACTGGAACGGCGGGGAGCGCATCTTCCGCGTCCGGCCGGGGCAGAGCCTGAAGCTGGAAAGCGTCTGGCGCATGGACCCCGCGACCGGCGAGAAGAAGAAGCTTTCGGAAGGAAGCCTGTCGGAGGTGGACCACTACGGCTGGATCGACGCGCGCAGGCTGCGGTGGCGCAGCCGCCTCTCCTCCGATCCGCCGTTCTCCGGCACGGAGATCGATTACGAGATCGCCTACACGATCTCCGGTGTCCTGCTCCGGCAGGCAGATGCCTACGTCCTCGACCACGACTTCGCGTTTCCCGATCGCGTGGGTCCGATCGAGAGCTTCTCTCTCGACCTCGATCTCGACCCGGTCTGGCAGCCTCAGAAGCCGTGGCCCGGCCGGCTGACGCGCGGGCCGTTGCCCCCGGGACAGGGGGTCGTCGTAACGCTGCCGCTCTCCTATCGCGGCACGACACGTCCCGCGGCCGCGAGGACCGGCACGACCCCGGGGGAGCGTCGAGCCTTCTTTGGTCTTCTGCTTGCCGCCACGATCGGGTTGTACGCCGCTTTCCGGCGCCCCGAGGCGGCGCTCGGGCGCTTCGCGCCGCTTCCTCCCCCCGGGGCGATCGACCTGGCGTGGCTCGAGAGTAATGTCTTCACGCTCCTCCCGGAGGAGGTCGGGGCCCTCTGGGACGAGGACATCGGTGCGCCGGAGGTGGCGGCCGTGCTCGCGCGCCTGACGGCGGAAAAGAAAATCGAAACGAAAGCGGAAGGAAAGAAGCTGACGCTCCGGCGCCTCGTCCCGCTCGACCATTTCTCGGGCTACGAGAAGGATCTCGTCGAGGCGCTCTTCTTCGACGGCAGCGAAACCGACACCGACCGGATCAAGGCGCACTACCGCAGCAAGGGCTTCAACCCGGCCGCGAAAATCAAGGATGGGCTCAAGGACAAGCTCGCGCGGCACCCGGATTTTCAGGACCGCTCGATGCGGCCGCCGCGGTGGCCCACGGCCGTTCTTCTGGTGACCGGGACCCTGATCCTCGTTCTGCTCGCCGTGACGAAGACCGAGGACCCGGGCGCGATCATCGGCCTTCTGATTTTTCACGGCATCGTCTACGGCATCGCTCTGCCGATGGCCTATTTTTTTCGCAAGCGCGTGGACAGGCTGGACCTCCATTCGATTGCGCTCCTCTGGGCGCCCATCCTGTTTCTCTATTTCTCGTGGAAGGGGATCGCAAGCGGAGGCCAGACGGGCCTTCCGTTGCTCGTCGGACTCCTGCTCCTTCGCCTCGGGATCACCAACAACATCTTCAACCTCGCGAAGACGCGCGACGGCCCGAAGAAGACCGCCCGCAGAAAGCTCCTGACCGCCGCGCGCGAGTTCTTCAAGCGCGAGCTCTCGAGCCGGCAGCCGAATCTCGACGACCGGTGGTACCCCTACGTGATCGCCTTCGGGCTTGGGTCTAAGGCGGATCGCTGGTTCCGCGCATACGGCGCACCCGCGGCGGCGGCGAGCGCCGGCCGCGTCTCCTCCGGTTCCTCCTCGTCGCCGGCTTCGAGTTCCTCCGGCTCGTGGACGGGCGGCGGCGGCGCCTTCGGCGGCGCCGGCGCGTCGACCTCGTGGGCGGCCGCTGTGGGAGCGATCGCGTCGGGCGTCGCGTCGCCCGGCTCGGGCGGCAGCGGGGGAGGGGGCGGCGGAGGCGGCAGCTCCGGCGGGGGAGGCGGCGGAGGCTGGTAAGGCGCCGTACCAGGTCCCCTCCTGGGTCTTCGGGACGATCTTCAGCCTGGCCGGACTGCTCCTCTTCACGATGGGCCTCTCGGCCCTCCGGACCGCGGCCGCTGCGGGAAGAGAGCATCGGGAAAAGGAGCCGTGGCGGTCGGATACTGGGTTCTCGAAGTCCGCGCCCCTCTCCACGGGCCCGACTTCTCCGCCCAGTTCCTGATCCCCATCTACGCCCACCTCTCAGCCAGAAACTAAGCGGTTACCATCGCGGGCGAGCCGATGAAAGCGATCAAGACGTTCGTTTATCGAAACTGGCAGAGAGTCCACGGGGTGCGGCGGCTGGAGCTTGCGGTGCTCACCCGGTACCTCGACCTCCGAGTGGGGCAGCGGATCCTCGACGTGGGGAGCGGCAAGGGGGCGTTCTGCGGTGTGCTCGCGCGTGGCGGGTATGACGTCGTGGGCGTGGATCCATCGGCCGCGGCGGTCGTGATCGCAAAGACCTATGTGGATCCGGGCGGACTTTTCGTTCTGGCCTCGGGGGAGGCAGTGCCGTTTTCCTCCGAGAGCTTCGATCGGGCCGTCTCCGTCTGCGTGCTCGAGCACACGAAGGACGACGCGCGGGTCTTGAGCGAAGTACGGCGGGTGCTCCGGCCCGGCGGCGTCTTCGCCCTGACGGTCGATTGCCTCGACTCGCCGCACGTCTCGGAGGCTTTCCGGCGGCGCCACCGGATGGAGTACCGCTGCAACCAGCTTTACAGCGAAACGAAGCTCAAGGAATTACTCGCTCTCGCGGGGTTTGAAACTCTCGAGACGCGTTATCTCTTTGCCGGACGTCTCTCGATCGCGATCCTGCGCTTCGGTTCCCTTTTCCACTACCGGAGCGTCTTCATCCTGCTCTTCCCGATCCTCTACCCGCTCCTCCTGCTTGACCACGTGATCGGCGGGAAGAAGCGGAGCGGGATGATCCTGGCGGCGAAGGCGAGGAAAAGTTGAGAGTTGAGAGTTGAAAGGATTGAAGATCAATGATTGAAGATTGATGATTGGGGCTCCCGGTCAATCGTCAATCGTCAATTCCTCTTGACTCTCGACTGGTTTTCCTAGGAAGCCCGGCGGCGGGGCCCGAGACCAGCCATCGCCGCGAGAACGGGCAGGGCGTTCGCGCGGTCGAAGAGGAGCATCGTGCGGGTGTTGCACTCGTGCGTGCACTTGCAGAGGGTGGCGCGCTTCTTCGCGTCGAACGCGGCGACCGCCGATCCGGCGCGCAGCTTGCCGAAGTCGTAGTTGAAGTCCCGGATGTTGCCGAGAGGGTCGCCGATCAGCTCGCAGCCGTAGAGGACGCCGTCTTCCGACAGGACGAATTCTCTCTCGCCGGCGAGGCAAAACCGCTCGAATGGGCCACCCTTCGCCTGCCGAGCGATGTACTCGGAGCGGAGGTGATTCACCTCGCGGCGGGCCCGCGTGCGCACGCCGCGCCAGCCTGTGCGGAGCTCTCGCGGCGGGTAGCGCCCGTCGGCCTTCCGGGTGAGCCGCGTGTAGAGGTCGATATCCAGGTTGTCCTTCAAGGCCGGGTCGTAGGCCTCGCCGCGGATCAGGTTGATCGAATGCTGGTGGGGGCGCCAGGTCTCGTAGACGTGGTCGCAGAAGGCCTCGAACTCCGTCTGGTTATCGCGCATGAAGACGGTCGTGACGCCGACCGTGAGGTTCGGAAGGGAGCGCGAAAGGGCGAGCAGGTTTTCGAGCGTCGCAACGGCCCGGTCGTAGAGGCCGGGCAGACGGCGCACGGAATCGTGGAACGGGCGAAACCCGTCGATCGAGACCGTGACGCCGAAGGAGAGGCCGGGATCGAAGCCGCAGATCGTTTCGGCGGCCCGCGCGATCTCCTCCGGGCCGAAACCATTGGTCGGGATCGAGCAGGTGAAGAACCTCGTGCGCTCGAAATAGAGGCGGACAACCTCGGGGAGATCGCGGCGCAGGAAGGGCTCTCCGCCGCCGATCAGGAGAAGCCGGATGGGAGGGAGAGTCCGTGTCAGCTTGTCGATTTCGTCGAGCGTCAGCTCGTTCTTGCCCGCGTTGATCGGGTAGAAGCAGTGCGCGCAGCGGGCGTTGCAGACCGAGGTGACGAAGTGCGTCCACTGCGCGAGGGCCTCTCCCGGCGCGATCCAGTCGCGCGCGAGCGCGAGCCCCTGCCGGAGGCGTGAGGCGCTCATGCGCGCGCCTGCCTCGGCGCCGCGGCGCGCTCGAAGACGCCGGTCGTCTGATACCGGCGGCGCGCCTCGAGGAACCCGCGGATGCGCGCTGTCTCGCCGGCGACGAGCCGCGGGAAGAGCGTCACGGCCCTGCCGGCCGCGCCGGCCCGCGCCATGCGCGCGAGCACGATCCACAGGTGGGGGAAGAGGAAGAGAAGCGGCGGGAAGCGCACGAGGACGCGGCCGGGGCGGTCGTGCAGGACGCGGGTTCGGTAGATCGTGCGCCCGCAGTCCACCTGCCGCGCGAGAAACGCCGCGCGGTCGAGCCGCTCGTGCCGGTGGGTCATGACGATCTTCGGGTCGTACCAGAGCTTGCCGCCGCGCTCCAAGACCGCCGCGCCGAAGGAGGCGTCCTCGCCGAGGTTCGTCTCGACGAAGCGCACGGGGCCGACGGCCTCGCGCCGGTAAGCCACGCCGAGAGTCGGGATGAGGCCCTTGACGCAAGGCCGCCCGGCGATCCACTCCGAATGGTTCAGATACAGGTCGAGGTCGCCCCAGGCTCCCGGGCGCCCGTTCTTGACGCTTCCGCCGACCGCGACGATCTCACGGTCGCTGCCGAAAGCCGCGCCAACCCGTTCGAGCCAGTCGGGAGGAGCTACGACGTCCGCGTCGAGGAACGCCAGGACATCGCCGGTAGAGGCCTCAATGCCGATGTTGCGCGCCCCTCCGGCGTTTCTGCGCCGTTCCGATCGCAGGACCCTCGCTCCCGCCGCCCGCGCCGCGTCGGAAGTCCCGTCGGTCGAGGCGTCGTCCACGACGAAGACTTCCAGCGGCGGCTCGGTCTGGGAGAGGGCAGACCGGACGGCTTCGGAAACGACGCGCTCGCCGTTCCTGCAGGGAATGATCACGCTCGCCCTCATGGGGGGATTGTATCGGGCCGGGAGACGGGAGACGGCAGAGGGTAGACGAACGGGCTACCTCCAAGATCCAGTCTCGTCTTCCGTCTTCCGTCTCCCGGCATCTAGAATCCGGCCGTGCAAACCCCCTGGTCGAAGTTCTCCCTGCCGGGCCAGGAGCCGGCCTATGCCCGCGGGTACTCCAGGGAGTTCCGGTCGAGCCTGCGCGAGATCTTTGGCCCCTTAGTCGAGCCGGTCAAGGAGTGGCCCCCCGGGCCGTATGCCTGGCTCATGGCCGAAGTCCCGCCGGAGGGCTCGCTCTCGGCCCTTTTCCGGCCGCTGGAGAAGCGGCTGACCCCCTCCGGCTCGCTCTGGGTGGTCTTCCCGAAGAAGCCATTCATGAAGGAGCTGTCCTTCCCTTTCTCCTGGTCCGACGTCCAGCACGCGGGGCTTTCCGCCGGCCTCGTGGACAACAAGATCGTCGCCTTCTCCACTCGCCTGACCTCGATTCGCTTCGTCATCCCTCTCGCGCGCCGAAAAGAGCGTAAGACGTAAAACGTAAAGCGTTAAACGTGGCCTCTGCTTCGTTTTACGTTTGACGTTTATCGTTTTACGGCCCGGTAGAATGCGCGACGTGAAGGTTGCGGTCATCGGGGCGGGGCTCGCGGGGTCCGAGTGCGCGTGGCAGCTGGCGCGGCGCGGGCACCGGGTGCGGCTCTACGAAATGCGGCCGAACGTCAAGACCGCGGCGCACCGGACGGACAGGTGCGCGGAGCTCGTCTGCTCGAACTCCTTCCGCTCCGACAACCCGTTAAACGCCGTGGGGCTGTTGAAGCGCGAGATGGAGGCCCTGGATTCGCTCGTCATTGCCTCCGCGCGCGCGGCGTCGCTGCCGGCCGGCGACGCCCTCGCGATGGATCGGACGATCTTCGCGAACCTCGTGACCGAGGCGCTCGCCGTGCGGCCCGAGATCGAGCTCGTGCGCGAGGAAGTCCGGGAGATCCCGCGGGAAGGCGCCGTCGTCATCGCGACCGGCCCTCTGACGTCCGACGCGCTCGATCGCGAGATCGGAATGCTCCTCGGGACCGAGGATCTGTACTTCTACGACTCGATCGCTCCTGTCGTCGTCTCCTCCTCTCTCGACTTCTCGAAGATGTACGCGATGTCGCGCTACGGGAAAGGGGACGGGGACGACTACTGGAACTGCCCGCTGGACAGGGAACAGTACGAAGAGTTCATCTCGGAGCTGCTTTCCGGTGAGACTGTGCCGGTGCACGACTTCGAGAAGGGAATCTACTTCGAGGGGTGCCTGCCGATCGAGGTGATGGCGGAGCGCGGGAGAGAGACGCTGCGGCACGGGCCG